>Ga0213872_10000576_pt1 | contig 28406 bp, 22 predicted proteins | sample VelepicomBERX_R2_FD_160071 | JGI IMG/M metagenome (GOLD analysis project Ga0213872, IMG submission 160071) | Rhizosphere microbial communities from Vellozia epidendroides in rupestrian grasslands, the National Park of Serra do Cipo, Brazil - RX_R2 | ecosystem: Host-associated > Plants > Roots >...
CCCGAGGCGAGATGGTGCAGCATCAGGGGAGTTTCGATTTTATCCTTGATGCGGTTTCGGCAGAACATGACATCAATGCGTACCTATCGCTCTTGCGGCGCGATGGAAATATCACACTGGTGGGCTTGCCCGAGAAGCCTCTCTCCGTACCGGCGTTCGGGCTGGCGTTCGGGCGCAAGAGCCTGTCGGGGTCGCCGATTGGGGGGATACCAGAGACGCAGGAGATGCTGGATTTCTCGGGGGAGCACAACATTACTGCTGATGTTGAGGTGATTCCGATTCAGAAGGTGAATGAGGCGTATGAGCGCCTGCTGAAGGGGGATGTGAAGTACCGGTTCTCGATCGATATGGCTTCTCTGAAAAGTGAGTAAGAGTGTCCGGCTTCGCTTTGGGTGCGAATCAAATATTGTGACATCGCAAGTCGCGTCCGCTCGGTGCGGTCGTGATGATGGCTAGATCGGGGGCATCAACTGGGCAAAGATCCATGACTCCTCCGGCTCTTGATGAGGATGCCGCCCACAAGCCGCGGCTAGTGCATTCCGCGAGCCGACCCCCGTCCGGTTCTTCCGGTTCCTGGCCTGGCCCAATTTACGAATTCCTGGGCATACCCGTTATCTAGGGCCAATTGCCGTGGTCACTTTAAGTGATATCGCAAATGGAATACGCAATGTCTCCAGGCTCGTTTAACAAGTCTGACCGGCGTTGGGATTCGGATAGGTGTCCCTATTCTCTTCATCGCTCAGATCAAGGCAAGCAAAGTCTTTTTCGACCAGCAAGGTCAGCAACGACGATTCATCCAGCTGTATTTCCCCACTAAGACCCACAACGTCGGTGGATGCCCAGTGAATGGCTTCATCTTTCGGAAGGCGGGCGATAATCTCATTTCCGGTGAAGTTAAGAGTAGCCTTGTTGAGGCTCTCATCCAGGACCAGAGAATAGGAAAGGGATCGATTCGGACGCAAGGAAAAGTGGACTTCCGATGTCAACCGTCCTTCTCTCATGAGTGACTTTACGCCTGAGGGTGGCACTCGGAAGCGAACAGTATCTCCTTTAATTCTTAACTTCATAAAAACTCCTACCGAAAGGGGCGATTAGACAACCTGCCAAATCCGGGGTGCACATTAAGACTGTCGTCCAATTTCAATACTGGATGTTCAGGGGAGCCTCAACGGACAGGACAGCCGTTTTCTCCCGGCGCTTGTCTTTGAAGACGAAGAACAGCAATCCGAGCGAGGGAAAGAGCACGAGCGCTCCCGCAATGGAGGCGTAAACTATGTCGCGGATCACGCTCTCGGAAGCTGCGCTGGTGAATATCGTTCTTCCCGGACGAACTAGGTACGGATATTGTGCCGCTGCCCAGCTAACGGCGATAAAGCCTACGTGCGCAGCGGCCATCGCACGAGACACCCGGGCGCTGTCTTTGTAGAGCGCGAAACATGCCAAGGCGAGCGTGATGAAGGCGGCGAACTCGGAATAGCGGGCGAGTTCATTGTGTACAAGACCTTCCGCGAGTCCACGTGCGTAGCGGGTACTGAGGATGAAAGTCAGGATAGCGAGGATGCCTCCTGCCGCAGCTGCAGCACCGGCACGACGCCGAAATGCCCGGCGAAGCTCCTCGTTGGGCGCTTCGACTGTCAGGTATGCGGCGGCGAGAAATGCGAAAAGCGCGAGCGTCAGAACGCCAGCGGATATGGTGAAGGGATTCATCCAGTTGAGAACATACCCATTCAAACTGACATCTTGAGACACGAAAACATGGTCATCCGAAACAGCCCCAAGAATAACTCCGGCGAAGAAGGGCGTGAAACAACTTGACATAGAAAAGACGTAGCCATAGGCCCGCTGCGTGCGTGAGTCAAGGACTGAATATGCCCGGAACACAAACGATGATCCACGCAAAACAATGCCTGCCAGCATCAGTAAGATCGGCACGTGGAGAGCGGTCATGATCGTGCCAAAGGCGGGCGGAAATCCGGAGAACATCAGGACAATTATGAGGATGAGCCAGACATGATTCGCCTCCCAGATGGGCTGTATGGCATTCGCGATCAATTCCTTCTGTCCCTCTTTGTTGGCCCCGCTGCTCAGAAGGTCCCAAAGGCCCGCTCCATAGTCTGCGCCCCCGAGCAAAACGTATAGCACGAGCGAAGCCCCCATAATGCATGCAAGTAGAAATGCCATGACCACAGACCCCCGTCAAACAGCATCAGCACGTCGATCTATTGGGTTTGCGACCACATGCGCAGCGAGCAGCCATACGACGACGCATCCTAAGACACAGTAGAGGACGGAAACTAAAACGAACGGCAACTCCAGATGTGGAAACTCTGTGACCGCATCCTTCGTCCTCAGGATCCCAACAACAATCCATGGTTGACGCCCGAGTTCCGTCACAAACCATCCCGCCTCCAACGCCATAAAACCAAGCGGGCCGCAAAGCACCAGCAATCGTAAGAAAGCTCGATGGGCACTGATCGGATTTCTCCTCCAGTTGAGAAATGCACCCAGAAGCACCACGGCAGAAAGCACACTCCCGAGCCCGACCATTAGTTGGAACGATATGTGAATCGCCACGACATTCGGCCAGTCAGCCGCTGGAAATTCGTCCAAGCCTTTCACCTTAGCGTTGGGATCATGAAATGCGAGAAGGCTTAGACCATGTGGAATCTCCAACGCATATTTCGTCTCGCGCTGGTTGGTATCCGGTAGACCGCCAATGCGGAGCGGCGCGGCGGTCTCTGTCCTGAACTGGCCTTCCAGGCTGGCAAGCTTTACTGGCTGCGTGCGCGCTACCATTCGCGCAAGAGCGTCCCCGCTGATTCCTTGGGCCAGCACCGCGGCGCCGCCCACCGTGAGGGCGATACCAATTGCGACTTCATCGAAACGGTTCCGGCCACGCCGAAGCATAAAGAAGCTATGAATTCCCGCAGTTGCAAAACCAACCGCGCAGTACGCCGCAAGCACCATGTGCACCGCTTCCGGAATAGCAGCAGGATTGAACATGGCCTTCAGAGGATGTATGTTCGTGAACTGGCCCTCCACCAGATCGAATCCCGCAGGCGTGTTCATCCAGGCGTTAACGAAGGTGACGAACACGGCCGAAGTAACCCCGCTGGCCGCTACAATTCCGCCGGAGAGCAGATGAAGAAACTCCGGTGTCCGCTCCCATCCGTAAAGATAGATTCCCAGGAAGATCGCTTCTGTAAAGAACGCAAAACCCTCCAGCGAGAATGGCATTCCGATGACCGAGCCGGCCCTCTCCATGAAGCGCGGCCACAGAAGACCCAGCTCAAAGGAGAGCACGGTGCCTGATACAGCGCCAATCGCGAAAAGGATTGCGGCTCCTTTAGCCCAGCGCTTCGCAAGCACTCGATAGACAGGTTCGCGTGTTCGGAGCCATTGTAGTTCCGCGATTGTCATCATGAGCGGCAGCGAAACGCCGATCGCTGCAAAGATAATGTGAAAGGCCAGCGATAGTCCCATTTGGGAGCGTGCTGATAGCAAAGCGGTCATGATTTCCCCTTGTCGCGTTGGGCCAGAGCTTTGCCGAACACGTTAAGCATTCTCACGGCGATTGTTGCCACTTGACGAGACTCCCTCGTTATCAGTCCTCTCAGGATGCGTAATAGCGATACGTCCTTGTCGCTAACTTGCATTGCCTTTTCCAACTCATCAGCATCCAGCGTGTTCAACACACTTCCGAGAGTCAGCGCCGTTCGAAGCGCCGTGACAGCTTGGGGAGAGTCAGCGACACCCGCCAAATGATTGACGATCGTGTTTCCCGCGCTTATCAGTCCGCTCGCCAGCGAGAGCAGTCCCGCGTCGTGAAGCTTCTGCAGCAAAGCGAACGCAGCTAGGAAAGCGTCCGCATGCTCGACCGGAGCTTCGTGGATTCGCCGTGCCAGGTCTTCTCGCGAGTTATCTGGAGTAAATCTCCGAAAATCCACTGCTTGGGCCATACATCAACCTCTGCTCCCGTCCTGCTTAGCGGAGGTGAGAATTTGGACAAGGCCTAGCGGATCGGGGAAGTGGTAGTCGCTGCGCTTCCATTTTCGTTCAATCTCGACACCCGGCTGAGGGGTACGCTTGCCCGAATATCGAAAGCTCACCTTAGTTACAGGGTTTGAACCCTTATCGGGGAGTACCTGAATGCGAACTGCGGTTTCCTTGTACGCGGGCGTAAAGGTATCTGCATCCAAATGCGGCCCGGTCAGAATGTTGATGGGACCTTCTTGAGATGTGAGTGGAAGGAATACCTGGTTGGAAGAGACCCGGTCCGTGATCAGCGCCTTCACCTTCAATGCTCCCCATCGGCTCTCGACACGTAGCCATTGCCCGGTGGCGATCTTACGCGCCTTCGCGAGTTCGGGAGAAATCTCGAGATAACGCTCGGGTGTCTCCTGATGAATACCTTCGACCCGATTCGTCATGTTCCCCTCATGAAAGTGCTCAATCTCCCTCCCGTTGTTCAGAAGCAGATCGTAGGTTGCGTCCGGAGCTTCGGCCGGTTCGTGAAATTCCAGCGGCCATAGCCTGGCCTTGCCATCGGGAAACGGAAAGCCGTTGGTATAAAGCACAGATTGTCCGGTACCATCTGCCGACACAGGCCATTGGAGAGTGTCGTATTGGGTGAGCCTCTCATAGCTGACCCCGGCATAAAGTGGGACAAGCGATGCCAGTTCCGCCATAATCTCGGACGGATGACTATAACACCAGTTAGCCCCCATACTATTGGCGAGCATCTGCGTAATCTTCCAATCCGCCTTGCTGTCTCCAAGTTCGGGCAGCCCTTGGTAGAACCGCTGGATCCGGCGCTCGGTATTGGTGAATGTTCCCTCTTTCTCCAATGCCGGCGATGCGGGCAGAATCACGTCCGCGTAGCGACAGGTCTCAGAAAAGAAGATGTCCTGTACTACGAACAACTCCAACTTTCCGAAGCCAGCGGCAACATTGTTGGCATCTGAATCGGCGGAAATCATGTCCTCGCCGGCCAAGTAGAGAGCACGCACTCTGCCGTCGTGCATGGCTTCAACCATCTCGTGATTGTTCATGCCCGTTTTCGCGGGTAGCGATACTCCCCAGGCTTTTTCGAACTTCTCGCGATTCTCGGGGACCTCCACTGACTGATAGCCGGGAAATTCGTCCGGCATCGCTCCGATGTCGCCAGCGCCCTGCACGTTGTTGTGCCCGCGGAGAGGGTAGGCCCCTGCATTCCGCTTCATACAGTTCCCGGTGACGAGAAGGAGATTCGCGATAGCAGTTGACGTATCGGAACCACGAGAGTGCTGTGTAACTCCCATTGCCCAGAGTATGCACACGCCGTCTGCCGTTACTATCTCTTGTGCAACGGCTTCGAGCGTCTCGATCGGCACTTCACAAATGCGTGAGGCATACTCCAGCGAGAAAGGCTCCAGGCTCCTCTTGTATTCGTCCACTCTATTCACCCATTGCGAGAGGAACTGTTTCTTCTCCAAGCCGCGATCGAAGGCATATCTTGCGACGGCCGACAACCAGACGAGATCCGTTCCCGGGCGTGGGCGGAAGAAGATATCCGCGCGTTCAGCCATCTCGTGCCGTCTGATGTCAGCAACGATCAATTTCTGGCCGTGGAATTTATGTGCCCGCTTGATTCGAGTCGCCACAACCGGATGGGCCTCGGCGGTATTGGCGCCAACGATCACCACGAGTGAAGCGTGATGAATATCTTCGAGACTACCCCAATCTCCCGCGTATCCCACGGTGCGGAACAACCCTTCAGTCGCGGGAGCCTGACAGTATCGCGAACAATTGTCAATGTTATTCGTACCGATCACGGCCCGTGCGAACTTTTGCATCAGGTATCCGTCTTCGTTGCTTGTCTTTGATGAGATAATGACGCCGATCGCATCCGGGCCGCTCTCTGACTTGATCTTCTTCAGCTTGTTGCTGATGTAGGTCAGCGCGTCCTCCCACGTCGCTTTGCGAAAGGTGTTGCCCTCCCGTATCAGAGGTGTTTGCAGCCGGTCGAGACTGTTGACAAACTCCCAGCCGAACTTCCCCTTCACACAGGTCGAAATCTGGTTGGTGGGACCGTGCATCGGCACGATCTTCAAGATGTGGCGGTCTTTCGTCCATACGTCATAACTACAGCCCACGCCGCAAAATGTGCATACCGTCTTGGTGCGCTTTGTGCGGTCTTCCCGCATCTGCGATTCGATCTGCGAAACCTGGACGATGGCTCCATAGCCCATTTCCGGTTCCACTGCCTTTACCACGTTGATCATCTTTTCGAGTGCCGCGTGAGGCATTCCACTGAGATAACCAGCCTCCCCCAGCATGGACTTCTCCATCAGCGCGTTACAAGGACATACGGTAACGCAATGTCCACACGACACACAGCTTGACCCTGCGATCTGTTCGCCACCATCCCAAAGCACGCGAGGATGTTCGCGCTCCCAATCGATGGTGAGTGTCTCGTTCACTTCTACCGTCTGACAGGCCTGAACACACTGCCCGCACAAAATGCATTGACTGGGATCGTACCGATAGAACGGATTGGACATGTCCACCGGATACGGCTTAGGTTTGAATGGGTGATGCTGGTGTTTCACCTGCAATTCGATTGCGGTATTGTGCACACGGCAGTTGCCGTTGTTGTTGTCACACACCGTGCAGTACAGCATGTGGTTGCCAAGGATCGTGTCGTAGGCGGCTGCTCGAGCGGCCGTGGCCCGTTCCGAGAGCACCTTGACGCGTAAGCCGTCGGCTACGTTCGTGGCACACGCGCGCACGAGTTCTCCGTTAACTTCAACTAGGCAAGTGTCGCAGCTCCTGATGGAACCCATCAGATCGGAGTGGTAGCAAATATGCGGAATCTCAGTTACTGCAAGAACCGCCTTCAGAAGTTGAGATCCATTGTGCGCTCTCACTTCGCGCCCGTCGATCCAGAAAGATACATCCGAAGTTGAGACCATCACAGCCACATCTTGCCAAGATTTGACTAGGATCTCTATTCCATGTTTCTGCAATCGAAACCATGACAAGGTAGGCCTGAGCACCTCGACTCCTTCACGCAAACAGGAGAGAGTGCAGACCATGCCACGCGATCTGCGCGCCTATGCAGATCACCAGAAAGGCGACAATGCGCAGGACTCCATGCACAACCGGAGCTGGAAACGTTTTTGCAGCGATCGGAGCGTAGGCACAGAAAGCGTAGATCATGGTGCTCAACAGCACGACACAGGCAAAGAGCCCCAAGAACGCGGGAATGGACCTGCCAAAGTTGAGACTCTCCGCCTGGGCGCTCAGCGTGAGCGTGATAGCGACTGAGCCAGAGCCGACCGTGATGGGGAATGTAAGCGGGTAGAACGTCCTTGACTGCCAGTACGCAACTACGGAGTCTTCCACGACTCGAACGATTTCCGCGCTTTTGGCGTTCCGTATTTCGTCTGGCTTATTGAGAAGCTGCCTCCCCATCGCCGCCAGAAGCGCGCCGCCCACCAATTGCAGGATCTCGACGGAGACACCGAAAATTGCAAGATATTGGGTCGCACTGACGCCACGATAGCAAGAAACAGCGTCGTGTTAATCGCCATTTTCCGTGCAAGGAACTTGTAAAGTCTCGCCTCGCTGACCACTACTACCCCGAGGAACTCCAGCGCCGTTCCCAGGGGATTGATCAGAGGCAGCAGCGCGCTGAAGCCCAGCGCAAGATATGTCATGAATTCAGTCATGCCAGGGCTGGCGCGCACGACGGGAATGCGCGCCTGAACCACTTCATCTTAAGCTCGAGTTTACGGCGCCCGACATTCCATATTTCTGCAACGTGGGATCAAATGAACTGAATAAGGGCTCGCTCAAAACATCTCGCTCTAACTCGTCCAGAAGTTGTGAGAGATAGCGGGACAACTCGTCAATGCTGTTCTCCTCGGTCAGACTCGGAAGGGGTTCTTGAGATCTTCGTTGAGGGCCGGTCTCCAGCTTGCCTCTAAGCTGACTTTCCAAAACTTGCGCTATACGGGTTAGGCGCGCTGACCAACTCTCGAGTGAATGGGCGGCCGCTTTCCGATCAAGTCGCGTCAGCGTATCATCTTCGACGAGGCTGGATGGCGGTAGCGGCAATTCCAGTAGGTAAAGCGTCCTCAGCGTCGTTAACCAGCGACGAACACGATCCCGTGCTGCCAGGTACAAGTACCGATTTTCACCGCCTTCGAAAAAAACCGCATCAGCTTCGGCGTTGACGCTCGCAAAGGAGGCGGCAATCTGATCTCGCATTGTCCGGATTCGTCTAACGCCCGATTCACTTGCGGAAACAGATGTCATGTTGGCTACGAGGCGAACCGACCGCGCAAACATCCTCACCATCTGAAGGGCTGCAGGCCGAGGATAGAGACGCTCGAAGACGAGCCACATGGAAGCAATCCCCAGTAGAACGCCGACCGCCCGGTCGCGAGCGATGGTGAGATCAAGGGAGATAGAAAAATCCGTGACATTGATCAAATAGAATGCGAACGCCATCTGCAGGCCCACATAGGAAAGCCTCGGGCTCGATGTTGCGACCCACGCCGACAGCCCTGTGACACAAGCGAATAGAAGCGTCAAGCCGACGATGGAGTCGACGTGCGGAAGAATCAGCATCTGGGATCCCAGTCCGAATCCGAAGCCGCCAATGGCCGCTCCCACGATACGCAGCAATTGTTTCTGGCGTGATGAACCGATATCGCTCAAAGCGGTCAAGGCGCACGTTGTCACGGCGGTCGAGATCCCGGGCCAGTTCAAACCAACGTAGATTATGTAGCAGAGCATCGAAGCGGCCGTGCCTGCGAGTGCGAACCTCAGGTACTCCGGGTTTGAAAAGGCATCGCTTACGAATAAGGGACTAGTTGATCGCGGTTCCTCCAAGATTGCTGATCCCGCATTTGCGGACGAACTCATCGCCAAAACGGATCCCATCAGTGCGATGGTGGCTTCCAGCTCAGAAAAGAGATCTGTGTTCCGATCTGAAAGCTTCGGCGATTTGCCTTCTTTGAGGCAGCCGGCTGTTTGAATGCTCTCCCTGATCGTTCTTACCCGCGCTTTGAGTTTCTCAACCCTTTCCGGCTCGACTTCTAAAAAGCCGTGGTCACCCGATACAAGAGCCGCACTAATGTCGATGCTGCGGCCAACTAGCGCGATTACTGTGCTGATCTTTGAGCGGTCAAAGGAACTGTGTTGGCTCCGCGCAGTTTGTTGGCGCAGCATGCTGGCGCCGCTCACTGCGTATTGCGTAATCTGTCGAGCGGCACGAGCCATCGCTGGGGAGGGACCACCGTAGGCGCTGAGCATCTCCTCGATGCTTTGAAGTCGGGCTGTAATGCCCTCAACTATCGGGTCCCCGGGGGAAAAGTAACGAAATACTACCTCAACGAGGAGAGTGATCAGAGCGCCGATAGCGGTTGCGAGGATTTGCCACAGCGTTAATTCGGCGTTTAGCTCTGCTGGGCCGGGAAGATACCAAATAGTCGTCGTGGCCGTGGCCACTACCACGATTCCGGTCGCAAGAGGAAAGTACGTCAAAGTCTTCAAAAAGAAGAAACAAAGGAATACCGTCACCGCCTCCCAAAAGAAGTGCGTGATTGGCACGGAAGCAAACATTCGCGCTCCAACGGGTGCCAATACAAGCCACGCTGCAAAGGCCAGAATGAAGTAAAAGCCCGACTTCGCTGTTGAAAGTAAGTTCTCACGCGACAGGATAAACGCGCAATTTACTCCAACGGCTCCGTAAGGGATTCTGAACGTCACGATGATAATCATGCTCGTAACGGCAGCGATGATCATCCGCGCCACCAGCGACCATCTTCCCGGGTACGGAGCGAGTTCGTGACGTAGAAACTCAGGAAACCACTCTCGGAGGGTCTGCTTATCGTGAGGGCGAATAGAGGCATTCATCGCTATTTCACTGGCGCGACCGATCCCTCGCCCCGGACTACCACAACAGCGGACTCACCGATACGAAAGGCTTCATGTACTGGGGTGGGAATGCGGACTCGAACAGGAAAGCGTGATGCGAGATGTACCCAATTCAGAGTCCTCTGCACATCTGGAAGCCCGGAGGTGAGCTTTCCAATCAAATCGGCGTCCGGTGTGACTCCGAAGCCTACGCTATCGACTACTCCTTTAAAGCGAACGTTCGGACGGGAGAGGACGTAAATCTCTGCGTCCATACCGGGCCTTATGTGTTGAAGCTGGGCCTCGCGAAAATTTGCGATCGCCCACCACACCCGCGTATCGATCAGCGTGAATACCTGTTCGCCTGCGTGTGCATAGGCCCCCTGCGAGATTGTGAGATTCGTGACCCGCGCATCGAATGGCGCTAATATCCTGCAGTGGTCGAGATTGTACCGAGCGGTTTCGATTGCTGCCCGCTTACCGGGCAGTTGGCCCAAGAGCGGTCCTAACGTTGTCACGCTATGGGCTGCCTGCAATACCTGGTTCTGAGTCTGGGCTAACGTAGCTTGCGCTTGCCGGTACTGCGCTTCAGCCACGAGACGCCCGGCTTCAGCCAACGCCAATTGCGACCGCGCCTGCTTTGCCGCCTGCGAGCGCGTACTGACGGTAGTCCTGGCCAGGTCAACCTGATCAACCGTCACGAACTGCTGTTCGAGCAAGGGTTCGATGCGGTGGAGATTGTTGACACCATAGCTGTACTCCGCATCCGCTTTTTCTACCGCTGCCTTCGCGTTGGATACGTCCGCCTTGGCTTGGTCTACCGACGCAGAGGCCCGGTTTACCCCTGCTTCTGAACTCAATACGAGAGACTTGGCTACATCGACACTGCTATGAAGAGACGCAATCGTACGCCGCTGATTCTCGAGTTGCCCATTCAGCGACTCGAGATCGGATTCCGCTTGGGCTAAAGCATATCGGTAGGGTCGATCATCAATCTCGAACAGAGGCTCACCTTCTTTGATGAACTGGTTGTCGACAATGTGCAAGTTCGTTATGGGGCCGTTGACCACGGGTGCGATGCCTATAAAGTTTGCAAAGATCTCGGCATCGTCGGTTCGCGGATTGGTTACGGTCTTCCAGAGGACACCAGCACCGGAGAAAAGAGCGTAGACGATAATGCCGGCGCTCAACGGGATGCCCAACTTTCTACTGCTTGCGCCGGCAAACTCCCCCGACATATGCTCTTGCCTAGGAAAAGAGCAGCAACCAAAGAGTGAAGGCGATTGAGCCCGCAAGACAGGGATAGACCACAATCGTCCACCTGATCAGGTATTGCATTTGGATCTTGGCGAGCGAGAGGCCGACGAGCGAAGCGCCAGCAATTCCAATTAGTATGCATATGAGCCATGCCGGAAAGTACGATCCCAACACATTGAACGACGGCGCACGGCCGCAGCCGCTCAACAGAAGCACAGCAAAGAAGCTGCACTTCGGAAGCTGGCGTTTGATGATTTCGAGCATCGTTTGATCCCTCTTAAGGTTTCGTAATGTGTGGCTGCATTTGAATGGCGTCGCCCGTACGAAAGGCAAGGTCCGCAACCTGTAGCAAGAGCTGAGACCGCGCGGCCACATCGTCATACTGGGCTTGGGCAAGACTCTTTTGCGCCGAAATGACGTCAAGTTGGCTCCGTAAGCCAAGGCTGTAGGATCGCCTGGCAGCTTCATACGACTGAAGTGAGGCTGTCAGCAATGCGGCAGCCGCCTGTTGCTGCCTGAGGGCGGTTTGCAAATTTGTGTACGAGGTGAACACCTCCCGTTCGATCTGATCGCGCCTCGCATGAAGGTCGGCTTCGGCAGCCCTCCTCTCGGCCTTAGCCGCCGCGACTTGCTTTTCTCGTGCGGCCCCGTCAAAGAGTGTCCATTTCAGTTCCAGATCGGCAGACCACGTTTTTCCTCCGGCGTAGTGACCCGGATAGAGGTTCTGTTGGCCATAACCGCGTATCCAGCCGGTGTCTCCAGCGAAATGTACGGAGGGGTAATAAGCTGACCTCGCTTGCTTCAACTGCCCCTCGGCGGAGCGGATACTAGCGGCGTCCGCCAATAACTCCGGCCGCTGTTGAAAGGCCCGGTTTATCTCTTCACTCAATGAATCGACAGCTGATGTCGGGATGGGAATGGCCGCTAGACTCTCGACCTCGAACTGCGTGTCGGCTGAGAGCCCCATGGTTGTTGCTAACTCGGCCTGAGAAATCTTTTCAGCACCGACCGTGGCCTGCAGATCGTAGTCTGCCTGGGCACGTGCAGCAGTAGCTTCCAGAAGATCAGGCCGCGTTCCCAAACCGTTTCGCAATCGACCGTGAGCGTCCGATTCGACAGTCTTGGCATTTGCCAGGCTAATTTCGGCAGCCTCTCGTTGACCTTTTGCGTTCAGTAGCCGAAAATAGGCAGACGCAACTTCGTAAATCACTTGCCTATGCGTGTTGTTGAACTGCACGTTTTCGATTAGAAGATTCGCTTTTGCGACATCCAGCGAGCCCGAGCGGCCACCAAAATCGAAAATCAAATAGTCGACGTGCAACGTAGGGCTAACCAAAGCAATTGTCTGTGGGTGAAAATATTCACCAATCAAGGCGGGTTGACGGGTGCCGGCGGCCAACACAGATGCTGCGAGAGTCGGATAGTACGCCGCTCGGGCAATGCCCAATTCGTCTGCGCGCATCCTTGCCCGTTCCCACGCAGAGCGTGTCTCAGGGTTATGCCGCTCTGCCAGGTCGATCAATTGGGGAAGCGTGTAAACCTTCTCAGGATCAACGTTCCACGATGGTTGGTGATCCGCGGCTAACCGCATTGAGATTTCTCTTTCCTCCTTTGAATGCCAAGGGCGAGTTGGGGTAGGCGCAATCAGTTGCGCGAAGGTCCCTTTGGCATAGAGAATGGCTACCACCGATAAGAGGCATTGTGCTGACCGACGGTTCATATATCTGTTTGCTCACTGTCCGACTCTACAGAGAACCGCAGCGTCGAACTCACCTGCCGCATCGTGAGTGGCGCTCGCCGTGAGCGATTTCATTCGCCGCTAACGTGATTTTAGGACCTCCGCTTAACCGCGCCAATTCCATGATCCTGGTACACGGCAGGGATTGATAGGCCGCGCCAGTTGCGTTAGTGGTTCACCGAAATTTACTAGCATTAACTTGCCCTCAATGTCGATTGGGCAGTAATCTTCTTAGTCAGAGACCTGATTTTGTGGAGGAAGCATGAGCGTCCGAGACATTTGGCGACGCCAGTATCGTCATCTTGCAGCCTTTCCGGCCGGCCTGCCTGAGGCCGTAAGGAACCGTCAAAGCCAGAAAGCTAAAACCTCTGACGAGCGCAGGCATCCGATTGGATCATCCCGATGCGCCTCACAAACACGCGCGCCGTATTTTGCCCAACCAGCGACTCGCGTAAGTAGGGAATCGCATGATCTATCTGAGATCGCGTATGTCCTTATCGATGACGAGGAACTCGGTCCTCAGATTAGCTCCGCCATAGAGGACAGCGGAATCCGAGCGAAATGGTTCAGATCGCCGGCAAACTATTTGGCTTACGGACCTCCTGAAGCAGCCAGCTGTCTGCTCATCAGTCGGGGACTACTTGGTATGCCCGGGCTTGACCTTCAACGGTTTTTCGCAGACCGAATCCCGCCGCCAATCATTGTCCTCTCGAACGACGGAGACATCCCGGCTTGCGTTCGCGCGATTAAAGATGGCGCGCACGATTTTCTCACGTTTCCTCTCGTGACATCCCGACTGCTGGAGGCGATAAGCGAGGGATTTCAGAAAGACAGAGCCAACTTTGCGATGCGTCAAGAGCAGGAAGATCTGCGAAACCGCTGGCAATCACTCACCTTGAGAGAAGCAGAGGTGATGCGCTACGTCGTGGGTGGATTTCTGAACAAGCAAACAGCAGCGGAGCTAAGAATCTCTGAGAACACTGTTCAGGTGCATCGGGGGCGCGTCATGCGGAAGATGCAAGCGGACTCGTTCGCGGCGTTGGTGTGCATGTCTCTGCAACTCTCAGACCCGGAAGAGGGTTTGATCTTGCGTGGACATATTGATCCCCAAATCCGCGAGATCAATTCGCAGTCAGCAGGCAGTAACAAGCATTAACCACGCTTAACCAGCCAGCAGAGCAATTTCCTGTTACGCTTCGGCTAGATTCTTGGCCAGCTTGTCTGAGAACTTCTCTCTCAGATAGCTTTCAGGCTTCAGCGTTCAGCTATCAGCAACCGACCGCCCCTTGGGGAGGTCGCTAAACGCCAGAAAACGCGAAAAGCTAATTCTCTGAAACTGCCGCAGTTGTGCGAGCGTTTTCTGGAGAGCTGAGTTGTAACCGGCTGTTTCGCCGAGTGTCTCGTCCAAGGGGTTCACCCCACTGGCTGCTGAGAGCTGATTGCTGATGCCTGACTGCTGACCGCTGACGCCTGAAAGCTTTCGTCGGCAAAATAGATTTCAAGTATCCTTGGCTACGCTTAGCTCGTGGGTAACGCTAAGACTCTAAGAGCAACCCGCAGTATTGAAGCGTCACTTATCTGTGCCGGTATCGATTGCGATGCTTCGCGAAGGCCGACAGGTAGATTTCAACCGGAATTGCCTGCCCTAAAGCGTCGCCATGCCCCCATCAATGACTAGTTCCGCGCCCAAAACGAAAGCTGATTCCGGCGATGTCAAATAGAGAACTCCCGCAGCAATCTCCTCCGGCGTACCAAAGCGTTTGATCGGGACTTGACTTTGAATCCAATCTTTGGTTTCTTGAATTCTTTCCTGGGGTCCATCTCGCAGAAGCGCTGAGGTGATTGGGCCCGGGCTGACCGCATTCACCCGGATCCCTTTTTCCAACAGCTCGGCTGAAAGGGTTTTGGCCATGTTGATCACGCCTGCTTTGGTCGCTCCGTACACCGTTGTTCCAGGCATGCCTAGGTGCGCGTTAATCGACGCATTGAGCACAATGGCCGAGCCTTTGGACATCAGGGGGATTGCTTTTTGTACAGTGAAAAAGACTCCTTTCATATTGATATCGACTGTCTCATCAAATAACTCTTCGGTGACCTGCTCGAAAGGGACGAGCTTCGCGACGCCCGCGTTAACGAACAGTGCATCGATTCGCCCGAAGCGTTCCTTGATTTTCTTCATTGCCGCTTCGATTTCTGCTACTTTACCGGCGTCCGATTGAATGGCGAGGGTTCCGTCGCCGATTTCTTTCGCCGCAGCCTCCAACGTCTTCCCGTTCCGGCCGGTGATTGCCACTTGGGCGCCCTCCTGCGAGTAAGCTTTCGCAACACCTAAGCCAATACCACTGTTTCCGCCCGTGACAACGGCAACTTTTCCCTGAAATCGCTGTGCGCTCATAACGCTCCTTCTGCAGTGAATCAGACGTTCACGACGATTCTAGCGAAGACTGCAGGGAAAGGGATACACCACTCGTTCCTTCTGAAGAGGTGCAATTGCTTGGGGTCAGTTGATCGGCAATCCACCAATTGGAATAAATGTTTGTCGGGGTTGAACTGAGCAAACCCAAGTTCCTGCTTGCCCGCCGTCCGCTCAGCCGAGTTGTTCACGGGAGATGTCTACATCGACTTCTTCGCCAGGCCTGCCGAGGGCAATCCTTTTACGGCAGCCAACTTTCATTCACGCCGGGGTCCCGCACAGGGTGGCACGTTCATGCGAAAGTCAGACGATCTGAGTCACCGACGGTGTGGGCTATTGTCAGCGGGAAAGGGGCCGCGTTGAGATAATTCGCGCTGGCGATAGTGTTGTTTTGAGCCGCGTGAAAGCCATTGGCACGGTGCTGCGCCCGACAAGTTCATGTCTCAACGCGAATGACAAATGTCTGTTGCGGAAAGGAAAGCTGCGGCTAACGCCTCGGCGTTTACGGTTGCGAGCGAGCCGTCAGCGGAAACGATGCTGAATACGGATTCCTCCTGGTTGGTCGCAAAGGGTTTGGGAATCCTGGGGGATACTTTCCGAGTTGTGCCCGGATGACGCGCTATCCGGACACTGTCCGGCAGTCAAGGCCTCCCGTCACCCCGAGAATTCGGCTCGCCAAAATTGGAACGGCCACTTGTCCGCTGCGATCTCGCCTCCAGCGCGCAAACGTGCCTTGAATTCAGCGCCTCCGACATCTCACGAACATGTCTGCTATGCCTTGCGACGCGCCATCTGCATCAGACCCCCGCGAAACTGGTCATGAGTAATCTGAGGGTGCTGCAACTGCGGCTTGTCGATTGCCTTGGCGGCGGCCACTTGCTCGATCGATAGGCGGAGTTCTGCGGCGGTGCCGGCGCGACCTCGGCGCCGGCGCTGCGGCTTGGAAAGCCGGGTCCAGAACCTCCGGAACCGTTCGCGATGCCAACAGGCGACGGTTTCGGCCTCGACGTAACTCTGAGAATGTCGTCAGTCGGACCACACGCTGCGGAGAGTGATCCAAAATACCGGTCCAAGGTCGTTCAGCAGCGGGTGCTTCGTTTTCGTTGAAACGCTGCGATTTGCATTCGTAACGCTGCGTTCTCGATGGCAACGGCCCGATGCCCGCTGAGGAGCAATCGGACGAATCGAAACACGAACAGAAAAAGGACTGGCATGTCTCCGATTGTTTCCATCCATCCCCGCTCCCTGTCAGCCGGTTACGAGCGGTTACAATATTGGCGAACCACAAGTCTGAATTCGGGTCCGGCCTGATAAGGCATCAGCTCGCGCGCTTTCATGCGGCTGTACAACCACATCCAGTGTGGGATAGTGGAGCATGCGACTAATGGTCGCCTGCTGCCTCGCAATCTTGATTATTACTCTCGCAGGTGCTGATGCGGGTGGCGTCATTCAGTTGTCGGACATTGCAGAAGAAACAGGCCTGCATTTCGTACTCGAGAACAGCCCTACGCCTCAGAAATACATCATCGAAACGATGCTCGGCGGAGTAGCCGTTTTCGACTACAACGGAGACGGCTTGCCAGACATTTACTTCGCCAATGGCGCCGACGTCCCATCACTCGAGAAAACATCTCCCAAGTTCTGGAACCGGTTGTTCCGTAACGAGGGTAATTTCCATTTCACCGACGTCACAGAGCAGGCTCGAGTTGCCGGAAAGGGCTATTCGATGGGTGTTGCCGTAGGCGATTACGACAACGATGGGCATCCAGACCTCTTCGTAGCGGGCGTTAATCGCAACATCCTTTATCGCAATCGCGGTGATGGGACCTTCGAGGACGTGACCGAAAAGGCTGGAATTCAAAGCGGGAAATGGGCAGTCGCTGCAGGGTGGTTCGATTACGATAACGATGGCAAACTCGACTTACTGGTCGTGCATTACTCGGACACACCGCTGCAGGATCGATTTTGCGGAGATCGAGACAAGAACATTCGCGTTTATTGTCATCCAAAATTTTTCAATCCTCTGCCTGCAACGCTGTACCACAATCGGGGGAATGGAACGTTCGAAGATGTCTCGAGCAAGTCGGGTATCGAGAGATATCCGGGAAGGGGAATGAGTGTCGCCTTCAATGACTATGACGGTGACGGCTTCATGGATGCTATCGTTACGAACGATAACATGCCCAATTTTCTCTTCCATAATCGCGGAAACGGAACTTTTGAGGAAGTTGGGCTGGCTGCCGGGGTGGGGCTAGGCGACCGCGGGCAGCCGGTGGCAAGCATGGGTGCGGACTTCCGGGATTACGACAATGACGGGCTGCCCGATATCACGATAACCGCGCTGGCCGGCGAAACATTTCCTCTCTTCCGGAATATTGGCAAAGGTATGTTCGTCGATGCAACGTACGTGAGCCACATGGGGCGTCTAAGCATGGAGCACAGCGGATGGGGGAACGGCTTGATAGACCTAAATAACGACGGCTGGAAGGATCTTTTCACCGCCAACTCACATGTGAACGATCGCGTGGAAGCGTTTGAATCGCACGTATACAAAGAGTCGAACACTGTACTGGGGAATTTCGGAGGCAAGTTCACCGACCTCACGGCCGAAACAATGAAGACTGCTGTAAAGGCGCATCGCGGCGCGGCCTTCGGAGATTTCAACGGAGATGGACGCCTGGATGTAGTTGTATCGGCCCTGGGAGAGAATGCGGAGCTGTGGGAGAATACGACCGCTAATAAGGCGAATTGGATCGAGTTCCGATTGACAGGAACGCACAGCAATCGGGACGGCATTGGCGCGCGAATTCGGGTCGGGAAACAGTGGAACGAGATGACGAGCGCCTTCAGCTACGCTTCAGCAAGCCTGATTCCTGTTCATTTCGGTATAGGCGACGTGCGGGAGCTTAATGACGTCGAGATCCGATGGCCGAGCGGGCGCATTCAGCGGCTCGATCACTTAACGGTCAACCGAATCATTGATGTGAAGGAACCGATCTCTCGATAGCGTTATCGCGGCTCTACTTGCGCAGCGGATTTTTGAAACGCCTGATATCTATCCATCATCTCTTTGGCGAGCTCAGGCTGGCCGCTCGCCTGATATGCGCGGGCAAGCTGATAATACAGACTGCCGTCTTTATCCATACTGAGGCCTTTCTTCAAATGTGGAATGGCCTTCCGCATTTGACCCAAACGAACGTAACAGAGGCCTAGCGCCACGTGTGCAGGAAGCAGTTTCGGATCGAGCTTCAGCGCAGTTTCAAGATAAGGAGCGGCCTCCTCTATTCTCTCGGTCTCCAGCAGACTGTCTCCAACAAAGAAATTGAGGTTCGCCGATTGAGGTTCAGTTTTGAGGAACTGCTGCAGCTCGGACAGTATGGCTTGGTAATCCTGGGTCAAAAAGAGCGAGATGGCCAGCTCGTGTTGGAGCTTGCGGTTGCCGGGGGAGAGTTTGAGAGCGGCCCGCCACTCGTCGACTGAAGCGCGGTACTTGCCGAGCTCTCGCAGGATTTGCGCTTTGGCCTCGTGCAGTTCGACTGATTCCGGAAGATTGTCTAGCTCGGCGAAGGCGTGAATAGCCAATTCCTGAGAGGCGCGCGCAAGCCAGTACAGGCCTTCAGGGCCCGCTTTTTGTTTTGCCGCGTTGAGCACATCATCGAAGCGGCCGGCTGAGAAATCGCACTGCAACTTTTCGACCGTGCAGTCTGGTGATCCTAGCTTTTGCTCGGCTGCTTCGGCTGCGGAGGCTTCGGCCGGCTTGCCCAGAACCACATAGATGTCTGCAATCGCCGAATGCACACCGCGCAGACCAGGCATTCGTGCCGCCGCCTCATTGTAGGCGTTTAACGCAGCAGTGTATTGGTGCTCTTTTGATTTCATGCCGCCGAGCAGGGCCAAAGCGTACGCGGATTCAGGGGCCGTCTGCATAAGTTCGCTGCGGGAGTGCATGGCAAGCTCGGAGTAATATTGGCCGCGTTTTACCAGAGCCTCAGGAGTGGTCTGGGGAATGGTCTGCGCTATTATGCCTAGCGCACTGAGAGCGAGCGCGTATAAACGCAAACACATACAAAATCAGGTCGCGTCCGATCGGAATTCCAGCAAGATACCGGAGAAATTCCGCTCTAGAAGGTGAACCGCACCTGCAGGTTCACCACGCGACCGGAAAGCGCGCCCTGTGCCTGGCCAAAGAACGGGTTACTAGTCACACCATCATTACTGATAATGTTCCCCGGCGTGGGGTTGCCAAACGCACCGCTGCCGTTGTTGAAACCCATCAGATTCAGTTTGTTGAAGATGTTGAAGAAATCGGCGCGAAAGTCGAATCTCGCGTTCTCTCCGAGAACAGGCATCTTGGGAAGAACAAAAGATTTCTGAAGTGTTATGTCGGTATCAAAATAACCAGGCCCCTGCAAGACATTGCGCCCGACCGAGGGGGCTGGAGGAATGCCAGTTGCGGGGAACGGAGGGACCGTGAAATAGGCGAGCGCACCCTTCGGGAAATTGCCGCGTGCCCGTCTGAACGTGGAAGTGCTGTAATCGGTTCCGGCGCCACCGAGATACGCAGCAGGCCGCAGGTTGCACCATCCGCTGTTCACATACACCAGATTGCACCCGGTGTTCGTGTAGAGAGGTGTCCAAGGGAATCCGGTGTGCCAGTTCAGGATGCCGCTGAGCTGCCAGTTCCCGAAGACCTTTTCTACCCAGCCGTTCGTCTTGAAAATGTGAGGGCTCCATATGCCATACAGCTTGAAATTGTGCCTCACATCATAATCTGAACTTCCTTTCATGTACTGCAGCCCATACGGATACTGGCCAATGAAGTAGTCCTGAGAGGCGTCGTCGATTGCGTGGCTCCATCGGTACTGCACATCAACCTGAAAGGACTGCGAGAACCGATGCTCCAGTTCAGCCAACATCGCGTTATAGGTGCCGTTTGCCTCGTTCGAGAAGAAACTGAGGGATCGCACCGCTGGGTTCAGCGGAGCAAAGACAAGGTTCTCGTTGTTTTGAAAGGTGTAGTGCCGGCTTAGGCTCCCTTGGTATCCCAGTTTTGCCACCCAGTTTCCGACGAAATTGTATTGCGTTTCCAAAGAGTAACGGTAGACAACAGGTGTGGGGAGGTTGAACTGGACGCCAGTCAAATCGACTGGCGCTCCATTTGTCGGGAGACCTGTCGTTGGATTGTAGGTCTGCTGGGCGGCTGGATTGGCGGGCCAGCCGGAAAACTGATGTACGTTACTTGGAACGGCATACAAGATATTTGTTCCCATTAAGGTAAGGCTGCTGACGAGCGGCGGGTTGCTGCGCCCGTTCAGTGTGACGGCTTCCTCCATTCGGTTGTATCCGATGCCGAACCCGCCACGCACGACCAGTCGCTGGCTATTGGGTGGCGTCCACGCAAAACCGATCTGTGGGCCCCAGTTATTCTTACTGGCGTTGTAGAGATTGCCACCGACTTTCAGCCGTACGCCCAACAGCGGATCAGGAAGAGAACCGAGGAGCACGTTGCTTATGTTGCCGTATTTTTCACGGACAGGCGAGAAGTATTCCCAGCGCAAGCCGAGATTAAGCGTGAGATTAGGCTTCAGCTTGTAATCATCCTGCACGAAACCCGCGTAGATGTTAGACCGTATGTATTTCGTCGCGCTCGACGGCATTCCGGTTTTCGGATTGAAGTTGCCGGTCTCAAGATAAGGTGCGTCGTTAGCAAAATCCCATAGATTCCGAAAGCTGTACGATGGCCGTGCCGCCCATGCTTCGCTGTCGTTATCCTGCTCCAAGTAAATGTCGACACCAAATTTCAAGGAATGTTTGCCCAGTGAGGTACTCACCGTGTCGCGGAAGTTGTAAGTGGTCTGGTAGAAAACGCCGGGGCCCGGCGCACCAAGGTATTGCGGGGTTGTATCGCCTAAGTTGTCGATATTCTCCGTGGGCAGCCCCCAAGGTTCCTGAGGATTGCTGGCAACCTCATTGAAGAACCAACGTGTGACCCCGCCGCGCGCCTCATTCAGCCAGGTGGGGGAAATGGTGTGATCCCACAGCAGGGTTGCAGCCCAATTGAGTCTATCGCTGTGCCAGAAATTGGCGCTGCGGACCGGACCGTTGTAGAACGTGCTATCGTTCGGGACCCAATATTCACTGAACGTGATCAGATCTTTGCTCGTAGCCTGAAAATCAAGGCGGCCGTTGTACTGCTGAGGATTGTTGGTGGTTGGGTTCACGCTCTGCACGAACATAATATCGGGGACGCCATCCAGGCCGCCGCCGACGCCGGGAGTTGCGCTGCTTCCACCATAGGTGGGATCTGGAGTACCCAGCGGGGTCCTCAAGGGTGATCCAATATCCAGCCCCTGGTATTTTCCACCGCTGAAGATCGCCTGGCACTGTGCCGGATTGGGCAAACCGGCCTCCGCGCAGCTCCTGGGGATGATGGCGTTGAACGATGCGCCTTCTCCCGGATAACCCGCGACCTTCGCGGCAATGCTGTTCGGCTGCGCTGACTGTACAAGGGAAAGGAACTGCGGCGTCTCATACCAGTTACTCGCGAGGCTGGACGTGCTGTTCCTCAGCGTTTCGTATGAAAAGAAGAAGAACAAATGGTTGCGAACAACAGGGCCACCCACGCTGCCCGCCCACTGATTGAACCGGTCTGTGTCTCTCTCGACCGGGATGCCAGGCCCGTTCCAGCGCTGATAGGCGTTTAGTCCCGGCCGAGTTGCCCTGAAGAGTGCGCTGCCGTGGAATTCGTTCGTGCCGTTCTTTGAAACAACCAGAACCTGCGCACCGCTATTTCGTCCATTCTCCGCGCTATACGGGTTCGACTGAACAGTCACTTCTTTGACCGATTCCTCATTGGGCGTGATAACGGCGGCGCCTCCCCAAGCGAGGCTATTCACCTCGAGACCATCGACCTGGAAACTGTTCGAGTTGTTGCGCGTTCCGTTTGCGACAACCTGCACCTGGTTCTCGGTCTGAAAAATGCTGTTTGACCCGCTTGTTCCACCCGGTCCGGCGGTGCCGGGCAGATTCTGGGCACCAGAGCCATTCGCTGCTCTAGCGTTGTCGCCAAAAGCCCCCGGCGCTAACGCCACGGCCTGGAAAGGATCACGAGAAAAGGTCGGCAGCGATTCGATCTGCTGGCCCGTAAGAGTCCCAGATATGGTGGCCGTTTCGGTATCGATCACCGGCGCTGTTTCCGCACTGACCGTGACGGCTTGCGTAGTCTGTTGACCTACCTGGAGTTGGACGTCCTGCGACTGAGCCTGCTCGGAGGAAATAACCAGGTCGTCCAGAACCTGTTTCGCGAACCCGGACTTTTCCACGGTAAGACTATATCTTCCCGGCGCAAGACCTGGGAGGGTGTACACGCCAGAACTGACAGTTGTGACGGTTTTTGCAATGTTTGTCTCTTTACTGGTCAGAGTGACAGTAGCGTCGGGGACCACCCCGCCCTGCGGATCTGTGACTGTACCTTGAAGACTGGCTCGATATTGGGCACTCGCAGGCAGTGTGATTGCGATCAGAATCCCCACGGTGGCAAGTGCAAATAGGAGCCGTCGAACGAGCGACTCTTTGGGTACATCTTCCATCAGGAGCCCCTTTCCCCTAATGAACCCTCTCGACCTTCAAGCGCGGCGAGACTTGGGCGCGTATTTAGCTCGAACTTAATCGATACTTAACATCTTGTCAAGTATGTCGTGCGCATTGAATATCTAGGTGATATAGCGGCGCCTTGTTAATTTCTTCTATAAATAAAGGCGAAACTTTAATTAGCCATAATGTGTCTACCGATGGGACGTATTATGCGATTGCCCTGGGTGACCCTCGGCATAGCGCTGCTGATCGCTTCGGGTCTCGCGGGTAAGTGTCGAGCCCAGGAGCGCGTGGAAATCGACGCACGGGCACACGTCTCCCCCTTTCCGCACTTCTGGGAGCAGATGTTTGGTTCTGGACGCGCCATCCTGTCCCTGCGCGAGAGCTATCGCGACGATCTGCGTGCAGTAAAGCAGGCCACCGATTTCCGCTATGTGCGGTTCCACGCCATCCTTCAAGATGAAGTAGGCATTTACAACGAAGACGAGCACGGTGAGCCGGTCTATAACTTCGCGTATATTGATCAGATTTACGACGGCCTTCTAAAAAATGGCGTGCGGCCGGTGGTGGAAATCAGTTTCATGCCGAAGAAGCTGGCATTCAATCCTGACGCGCTGCACGCGTTCTGGTACAAGCCGAATGTCTCGCCACCCAAGAACTGGGAGCGGTGGGATGGCCTGATTACAAATCTTGCACGCCACTTATTGGAACGGTATGGTGTCGACGAGGTCATGCAATGGTACTTCGAGGTGTGGAATGAGCCGAATATTGACTTCTGGGGCGGCATTCCACGACAGAAGAGTTATTTTGAGTTATACGATCACACGGCTCACGATCTTAAGAGCGTCAGTCCCAGGCTGCGTGTTGGAGGTCCGGCAACCGCCGCAGCCGCGTGGGTGGACGATTTCCTGAAGTACGCGTCAACGAACCATACACCAGTGGACTTTGTGTCGACCCATGGTTACGCTGACGATACGGTAGAGGACCTGTTCGGCACGCACGAAGATATCCCTATGGACGACCGCGTGTGCCGCGCGGTAGCGAAAGTCCGAAAGCAAATCCAGAGCTCCTCAATGCCAGAGCTGCCGCTGCTGTGGACTGAGTGGAACGTGCCTGGAATGAAGCAAGCGCGTGACACCACTTATGTGGGTCCTGCCCTGGCAAACACCATCCGAGAGTGTGACGGGATGGTAGACATGCTCTCGTTTTGGACCTTTTCCGATGTATTCGAAGAAGGAGGACCCATTTCAGAGCCCTTTGAGGGGCACTTCGGGCTAAGAGCCGAGGGTGGTATCAACAAACCAAGCTACTACGACTTCAGTCTTCTTCATAAGCTTGGAGATCAACGTCTTGCTAACTCCTTTTCGAATGTCATTGTGACAAAGCGCAAAGATGGAACTCTAGTAATTGCAGTTTGGAACTTAGTGGATCCTGATAAGGTCGGAAGTATAAAGACCGTTCGATTGACCTTCGACGGTGTGCTCACCAATACCGCGGCCAGTATGAGCCTGGTGGATGACCAGCATGGAAATACCCTAGCCGCATATAAAGCGATGGGCAGCCCGCATTACCCAACCGAGGAACAGATCCGGCAATTAAATGCATCGACGGCGCTTCCGCCACCCAGTGAGCACCATCTGCAAGGGAATTATTTGGATGTAGATCTCGAACCGGATGCACTGGCCATCGTGGAAGTGAAAGGCAGCCGATAGAGAATCCAACAATGGAGAACGCCGCTCGCCTCAAAAAGTAACGCTCAAAATTGAAGCGTTAGGCGGCCGTGCGCGGCCAAAACGCTATTGATAGGTAGGATCAATCGTTTGCTGAGGTGATCGGCTTGATCCACCGGATGGCAGCCGAAAACCCGACCTGGGGCGAAGAGCAAATCGCGGATGAACTCTTTTTGAAGCTCCACATTCGGCTCTCACCGCGCACGGTCGGCAAACACCTCAAACGACTGCCACACCCGCGTGGAACCAGCGACCAGCGCTGGTCAACCTTCCTTCATGATCGGCACCGGGCCTTTTCGGGCGATCTGGACGCCGAAGTCGGGAACTGGGGATTCATCCCACTCAACGCATCTCACTTGTGACGAACCCTTCGTCTGTGGGCCTGCCATTACAATCGCGGGCGCCCACATTGGTCCCTCGGACCAGGCATCCCGATCCAGTTCCGCAAACTCCGGCGGTTTGCAAGCCGGCGGATCGGCCATGCCGCGCCTTGCGAGTAATGGCGAACCGTTCTCGGTGGTTTGCATCACCAGTATCGATAGGCTACAGCGGCCTGAACTCGTCGATACAGTTTTGCGGAAACAGGGCAGTCTCGGATTTAAGGGTGACGCCATCGGTCCCTTCGGAGCCGGCAGCCGGAGAGTATTTCCTGATCAGCGAGCGAACGCTTGCGACCTTGAAAACGCGGCAGCCTTGCAATCCGCCCCTGCCATAGCGAAGCGAGGTGATTGCTGAGATTGTCGCCGCCTTCGCGAATTTCTTTCGCAGTGGCCTGGATGGATTGCCTTATCTATCAGATTGAACGCGGTGAGTATGATCTGGAGCCCGCGGCGGAAAAGCCAATACCAGATATATCGTTCAAAGATATCTGGATTGTCAATGCATGCCGCTAAATATCTGGTCGGTTTGCGGTGACTTGGTGTCGAGTAATGAGATTTCCACTCATATCGACTGGCACGCGTCTCAACAGAAATACATGCGGGCGGGCTTTGGTCCAGGCCGAGATCGCGGCAAAGCAGAGCGGAGGAGTCCTTGCCAATAGCCTCGGCCTGAACCAAGAGGGTCCGGACCTCAACTCCGGACCCTCGTTAAGCCCTTTATTGGTGGAGGCGGGATGAAGGCGGCGATCCTGTATACGCAGTAGCACTTGAAGCCTTCATTTTTGCTTGCATTGGGAAATTCGCCAATGCGTCGTCGTACATAATTCGATTGGTTTCACACCATTCTAAGAACTTTTCTAGTTCTTCATGGAGAGACTCGAAATCTGGATGTGGGTTATGTCCATTGTTTCTAGTTTCATCGACATGCCGGATGTAATTCTGGATGTGCTCGACCTGATTCATGACATATCGAATCCCCTTCATATTTTCGTCGATAGTTGGACGATTTCCAGTTTTCATAGCCACATTTAATTCCCATTTAAACAACGTGTCAAGAGAAAAATAGGGAAAACCCGCATCGTATTTATACTTACTAGCAGCACGTTAGGAGCACCTGCCATCGAATGCGCCATCAGCATCCATCTCGTGCATCGGGCCTTGGCGGAGTTTTAACATCCCTGCTCACCCCGCGCATCGATCGCATTCGGCCTGCCAATGCCGGCTCTATGGAAGGCGCCCCATTCTGACCGGCGAAGGCCGGGGTCGGAATGTGAGCACTCTCCCCGAAACGGGAAATGCGAGAATTCCTTCCTGACCAAGACCGCACCCAACGCATTATGACCGCGTTGAAATCGGTGGCCGGGCAGACCGGATGCAACTTGCCGCAAGTGGGGATCACATGGCTGCGCCACAGCCCTGTTCCGGTGATTCCGATACTCGGAGCGCGGAAGGTTTCGCAGCTGCAGGATAATCTCGCCAGCCTCGATCTCTACAACAAAGAATTGATTCGCGGGTTGGCCTATGGCGGCATGCGCGATCACATCATCCACCAAAGAACCGTAACTACGGTAGGCGAGTCACTGGGCGCCCCACCAGTTGCCTAATTCTTCACATAACTCTTTCGAAGGCGCTCCGTGTGGCGGAGCGTCGTGACGCAAAGCCAGACGCTCCCAGATAGCATCGTCACAAAAGCAATTGAGTCGCTGAGCGCGAACTTTCTTTGAACGAACGCATGGCGCGTCCAAATAGCTGGCAACACGAGCATGAGCGGGATCTCGATCATTCTCATGAGCAGCGCGATTTGGAAGAAACGCCAAAAACGATCGAAATGCGAGGCGTAACGCCGCCATATGACGACGATAAAAATCAGCAATCCAAGAAACCAGGCATGCAGTCCTTCTCTGAGAAGGCCTGTGGTGTCCCCGCCCCAATGGCAGACGAACAGAAAGAAGGGCAGAACGACCAGCAGTAACAGCCAGGCTCTGGCTTTCTTGAACGCCAGATATAACAGGCAGAGCAGGCAGAAGAAGAAACCGATTCCTGCGCCGAACGGGACGCCGGTCCATTCCTGAAAGAAAAATTGCACAAGCATTGGCGAGGGGCCGCGCATGGAATTCACCGCCTGATCGAAGCGGTGAAACATGAACAGGTAAAGCGGCACGATGGTATTGGACAGCGAGACCCAACGCGAGTAGAGCCAGTGACTTGGGGTCGGCGTTAAGCCTCCGGCTTGCAAAAAGTAGGGCAAGAGACCGGATTGGGCATAATGATGTCGATTGACGAGCCACCAGACGACAATCCAAAATGCGACACCTGACGCGAGGTAGAGAGCTCGAAGGCAAGACACCGCAATCCTCTGAACTCGGGACGCCGGCCGCGCGCCCCCGGGTTTTCCAGACGTAAGAATAACAATGCCAACCATCGCCGGGAAGCCGAACAGGCCGGAAGGGTGGAACAGATAGGCGAGGCCGAGCACCAACCCGGCAGCCAAGTCACGAGAACGGAAGGTGAGATACACCGCCAATAAAACGAAAGATGCCGATAACAGCTTTGGCCAGGTGAAGTAAGTCTCGTGAATAACGAAGGGCGCTGTTGCAGTGACCAGAAAAGCCAGCAGACTCCATTGCGTGGACAAAAACAGCCTCGAAAGGCCGAAGACCACCAACAGACTAGAACAAGTCATCGAAATCATAGCAATGCGGTAAGCGGTGAAGCCCTGCGTGTCGAAAACGGCCCAGCGATGGTTCGGTATGACGGCTGGCGGACGCTGCGGTCCGGCGAGCACGAGCGGACTGACTGCCAAACCAGCGAGCGGCCCACCGTGCGAGAAGTTGTAACGCAATCCCGCAGCCAAATACCCATACGGCCTGCTGCGCGCCGCGACTAATTGCACGATGTGATAGCTGATGCGGCTATCGCTCCGGCCACTGACTTCGAGAGTTCGTGAAATAGTCCCGGCATAGAGTTCACCGGCCGGCCCAATCGAATAAATGGATTTCGCCACGCCAATCGCAATGAGTACCATCACGATTAGCAACACACGCCGTTCCGTTTCGTTGAGGAAGACCGACACCGGCCGGCACACAAAGTGGACGCAGACCAGCAGCACAAGGGTCCAGAGCCCGATGCATGATATGAGGTGAGGACTCGCCCAGCGCGAACTCAACCATACGAGAGTTCCTAGGAGCGCCAGACCCAGCAAACCGGGGACCGGAGTCCAGATGAAATGCAGCTTCCTTGCACGAAACGAGAGTTGGCGGCGAAGAATCAGGCCAGGCGAAACGATCAGGAGAGGCGCGGTCGCCGTAAGCAGGAAAACGAGCAGAAGTTCTTTGCCGTATTCCACGAGATTGGGTTGTTCTTGAAGAAAGGATCGGAGAGGGCCAGCC
>Ga0213872_10000577_pt1 | contig 28396 bp, 24 predicted proteins | sample VelepicomBERX_R2_FD_160071 | JGI IMG/M metagenome (GOLD analysis project Ga0213872, IMG submission 160071) | Rhizosphere microbial communities from Vellozia epidendroides in rupestrian grasslands, the National Park of Serra do Cipo, Brazil - RX_R2 | ecosystem: Host-associated > Plants > Roots >...
CGCATCGTCTATCGCGATATTGCGGTTACTCATAATCAGGGCGCCCGGTTCATTACGCAACAAGTCGTGCGATGTCAGCGCCTTCCCATGGCTCTTGGCCAACCACATATGCATCAGATGCGTTTTACCGCTGCCCGAAGGACCGTGGATGACAGAGCATACTGACGGCCATTGCGGCCACTGTTGGATCCACATGGTGGCTTCTTGGTTGCTGCTGGTCACGACAAAATCATCGGCGCTCATCGCCACTTTATGAGGCAAGGGCAGGGGTATTTGCTGTGTCACTGCAAGCCTGTCAGTTTTTATACATAGGGCTGTCTTTATAAGCCCTGATTGCAAAACGGATGAGTACGCCAATAACCGCGGCTGTCGGCACGGCTATGAGCAAGCCGGTGAAGCCCAACAACTTTGCGCCGCATATTAAGGCAAATAAGATCCAAAGAGGATGTAGCCCGACCCGATGTCCGACGAGTTTTGGCGTTAGTACATATGCCTCAAGGAAGTGTCCGACGTAAAATACGACTACAACCAGTCCAACATGCAGCATGTCGTCAAACTGCACGAGGGCGAGGATGATGCTGCTGATCCAGCCAAATGCCGTGCCGATATAGGGGATGAAGGACAGGACGCCGGATGTAACGCCAATCGCCAGGCTGTATTTAAGACCGATAGCCGTCAGGCCGGTGCTGTAAATGATGCCGAGCGCCAGGCAGACAAGGGCCTGCCCACGAATAAAGCCGGACAGGGTGCTGTCAATATCCGCTAGTTGTTCGCGGATCAGGCCGTAATAGCGGCGCGGGAAAATGGAGTCGATGCTGGCGGTCAGGGTTGGCCAGTCGCGCAATGTAAAGAACGCGACAACGGGCGCGATGATGGCCAGCGCAAACGCGTCAATCAGCGCGATGCCGCCGGTGATAATGTTGTGGAACAGTTTGGCAAGCCATCCCGCGGCTTCGCCGGCAGATTGTCCGGCAGCGCTGCGTAGCTTTTCAACATCGGCCGGCTGGAACCGTTGCAGCCACTCCTCAATCCATGGCGTGTAATGCGAGCGTAGCTTCGCGATATAGCCGGGCGTCGCGTCGACCAAAGCGCCAAGCTGACTGGAGATCAGGGGAGCCACAAGCGTGATAATTGCCACTGCGACAGAACCGAAGCTGAGCAGCACCATAATGGAACCCAGCCACCGCGGTATGTGGTTCTTTTCAAAGAAATTCACGACAGGTGCCAGGAAATAGGCGATAACCAGCCCCGAAATAAAGGGCAGCAGCACGGGATGTACCAGCCACAGGAAAACCAGCAGAATGCCAAGCGATATCAACCAGGCGCGTGTTTGTGTTTGGGGGCTCATCGGGTCACCTTAGATAAATTGCAGCACCCACTCGGTGCCGATAGAGGGTTGTGTCAGTTGTAATCTGTTTTGCCCGAACACGGTGCGCAGGGCTTCCAACTCGCCGCTGTAGGCAATATCGACATGGCAGCTTGTTTTGGTCAGGCTAATCACATTGACCTGCTTGATCGCGTTAATGCCGTTCAGGCGTGACTGGATCTGTGCCCATTGCTGTAGGCTGGCAATTTTCACAAAGGCATAAAGGTGATTACTGGCTTCTGCGGCTGGTGTGGTCACAACGGTCAGGACATCACCGGCGGGCGCACCTGATGCTGTTGGCGAGGCAGGGGGCTGTACGTCAGGTAGAGCATTGTTTTGTAATTGGGCGCCCGGCTCGGTGTAGGCAACCGCTTTTTTGTTTAACCAGCTGCGCACGGCGTTTTGCCGGTATTGCACCGAATAATGGCCGATGTAGCGCACGGCAGAGGTGTGTTGATCCTCAACCGCAAAATTCTGCACGAGCGTTGCAATGTCGTCGTCGCTCAGCCTGGCCACAACTCCTTTGTCGGCATTCATCTGCCCAACCAATTGTTCCAGACCGCTGCGCTGCGCCTCACTCAACGCTTTGTCGCGGGCATGTACGGCTGTGTCGGCGGTCACATCAACAGCAATACCGGTGATTTCGTAAGGGTTGGAAGGGGCGGGGGCATTATAGGCCGGTACTGCGGCTGCCTGTGCATCTGGCGCCGGTGTGGCTGTTACCTGTGGTGGCTGGGCGGTTGTTTGTGCGGCCGTGGCAGCCGTCGTGGTTGGCTGGGCAGGTGTTATAACAGGTACAGGGGCGGGTTCGGCGCTGGCCTGGCCGGCGGCCAGGCCAATCAGGCCAAAAAGCATAAAAAGCAGATAGTTGATGTGTTTCATTGCAAAAGGGCCCGTTTACGCTATCTTGCGGCAGAGATTCTTACCCCATATTAAGGGAGGTTGCCATATCCAGCAATTCCAACCTTTCCGGTCGCCAGGCCTACGCGGCAGCCGGTGTTGATATCGATGCGGGCAATGCTTTGGTTGAGGCGATCAAGCCGCTGGCCAAATCGACGGCTCGTACAGGTGCCGATGCCGGTCTGGGTGGTTTTGGCGCCCTTTTTGACCTGAAAGCCGCCGGTTTTCGCGATCCCATTCTAGTATCCACAACCGACGGCGTCGGTACCAAGTTAAAGGTCGCTATTGACCACGGTAAGCATGACACGGTCGGCATTGACCTGGTCGCCATGTGCGTTAATGACTTGATCGTACAGGGTGCGGAACCTTTGCTATTCCTCGACTATTTTGCGACAGGCAAGCTGGATATCGCGAGCGCCAAACAGGTGGTTGCAGGCATTGCCGAAGGGTGTAGGCAGGCAGGGTGTGCCTTGGTCGGCGGTGAAACGGCAGAAATGCCGGGCATGTATGGCGCCGGTGATTATGACTTGGCTGGTTTCTCGGTCGGTGCCGTTGAGCGCGACCAGATTTTGCCAAGCAAGGAATTGCGCGAAGGCGATATTGTTCTGGGACTCGCGTCAAACGGCGTGCATAGCAATGGTTTTTCTTTGGTACGCAAGTTAGTCGCGCAGGAAAACCTGCGTTACGATGCACCAGCACCCTTTGATAAAACGCAGGCACTGGGTGATGCGCTCCTGACGCCGACACGCATTTATGTGAAGCCGGTTTTGAAGGCGGTGCGTGCGGGGCTGGTTAAGGCCATGGCTCATATCACCGGCGGCGGGTTGCTAGAAAACATCCCGCGCGTTTTGCCTGATGGACTTGGCGTTTGGCTGGGTGCCGATACGTGGCAGGCACCACCAATATTTAACTGGTTGGCCAAGACTGGCAATATAGAAGCGCAGGAAATGGCGCGCACTTTTAACTGCGGCATCGGCATGGTGTTGATTGTGGCGGCAGAGCACGTCGATGAAACAAAACGCATCCTGACCGCCGAAGGCGAAAAAGTATTCCGCATTGGTGAGGTCGAGATCAATAAATCAACCCATCGCGTTATGCTGGAAGGGGCGGGAGAATTCTGGCCATGCTAAAGGTCGGTGTTCTGATTTCTGGCCGTGGTAGTAACTTAAAGGCGCTGATCGATGCGGCGGCACAACCCGGTTTTCCGGCTGAGATTGCCTGTGTCATTTCAAACAAAGCCAGCGCAGAAGGGCTGAAATACGCCGAAGAGGCACAAGTTCCGGCGCACGTCATTAATCACAAAGCCTTTGCCGAACGCGAAGATTTTGACCGTGCTATCAACGCCGTTTTACAGGCGCATGGGGTGCAGCTTATCTGCCTCGCCGGTTTTATGCGCTTGCACACACCGTGGTTTGTCAACGAATGGCATGACCGGCTGGTTAATATCCACCCGACTTTACTGCCGGCCTTTCCGGGTCTGCATGTGCATGAGGCGGTTATAAAAAGTGGCACGCGTTTCAGTGGCGCGACCGTCTTTTTTGTTCGCAATGGTACGGATGACGGACCAATTATTAATCAGGCCGTATTGCCAGTTTTGGCTGACGATACGCCGGACACGTTGGCTGCCCGTATTTTACGGTTGGAGCATCAGATTTATCCGCAGGCTGTGCGCCTTATTGCCGAGGGACGCGTTAATATTCATGAGGATAAGTGTTTTATTGCCGATCATGTTGCATCTGACGCGTTTATCGTGAATCCTCCCCTGTCTTAAGAATCATTGAGTAGATTGTTTGCCTATGGCCCGTACATCATCGAAACAGCGCCCGCCCGAAGAACCGCCCGCCGAGATTATCGACAAAAAACTGTCTGAGGCGTTATCCGAACGTTATCTGTCCTATGCCCTTTCGACGATCGTGGCGCGTTCGTTGCCTGATGTCCGTGACGGTTTAAAGCCGGTGCATCGTCGCCTGCTGTATGCCATGCGCGAATTACGGCTCGACCCCAATCTGCCGCCCAAAAAGTCAGCCCGTGTAGTAGGTGACGTTATCGGTAAGTTCCACCCGCATGGTGACACGGCAGTTTATGATGCGCTCGTGCGCTTGGCGCAGGATTTCGTCGAACGCTACCCGTTGATTGAAGGGCAGGGGAATTTCGGCAACATCGACGGCGATAATCCGGCTGCGATGCGTTACACCGAAGCGCGCATGACCGAAGTTGCCAAGCTGTTGCTGGAAGGCATCGACGAAGACGCCGTTGATTTCCGTGCGACCTATGATAACAGCGGTGTTGAACCTGTTGTGCTGCCTGCGGCCTTCCCGAACCTCTTGGCCAATGGTGCGAGCGGTATTGCGGTCGGTATGGCAACCAGCATCCCGCCACACAATGTTGCGGAATTGTGTGATGCCTTACGCCACCTCATTCAATATCCGAATGCGGGCATTGAAAAACTGGTCAGCTTTATCCCCGGCCCGGATTTCCCAACGGGCGGCGTTCTGGTTGAAAGCCGCGAAGCCGTTTTGGAATCCTATCGCACGGGCAAGGGTGCGTTTCGCCTGCGCGCCAAGTGGCATAAGGAAGATTTGCGTCAGGGAACGTGGCAGATCGTCGTTACAGAAATTCCGTATCAGGTACAGAAATCGCGCTTGATTGAAAAAATGGCGGATTTGCTGCAAGCGCGCAAGCTGCCGCTGGTTGATGATGTGAACGACCAGTCTGCCGATGATGTGCGCCTGACCATCACACCGAAAAACCGGAATGTTGATCCGGTTGTCCTGATGGAATCCTTGTTCCGTCAGACGGAACTGGAAGTGCGCATCCCATTGAACATGAACGTGCTGGATAAGGACAGCGTGCCGCAAGTCATGGATTTGCGCGCTGTTCTGCGCGCATGGCTGGACCATCGTCAGGATGTTCTGGTGCGCCGATCAACCTACCAGTTGGGGCAGATTGAATCGCGGCTTGAGGTGTTGGCGGGCTATCTGGTTGCGTACCTCAATCTGGATAAGGTTATCAAGATCATCCGGACAGAGGATGAGCCAAAGCCTGTTTTGATAAAAACCTTCTCGCTTACCGAAGTGCAGGCGGAAGCCATTTTGAATATGCGTCTGCGCAGTTTGCGCAAGCTTGAGGAGATGGAAATAAAGGGTGAGCAGAAAGAACTGGCGACCAAGCAGGCTGAGCTAAAAAAACTTCTGAAAAACGAAGATGTTCGCTGGGCCTACATCGACAGTGAAATTGTCGGCCTCAAAGAACGCTTCAGCAAGAAAAAGCCCTTGGGTGCGCGCCGCACGGAAATTGCCGATGCACCGGTTGAGCTGATCGTGCCGGTTGAGGCGGTGATTGAACGCGAAAACATTACGATCATCTGCTCGGACAAGGGGTGGGTGCGTGCCATGCGTGGGCACATTGCCGAAGACGCCAGCGCACGTGCCGCTATTAAATACAAAGAAGGGGACGAAGAACGCTTTGTTCTGAACGCGGAGACAACGGACAAGATCCTGATGTTTGCCGGTAACGGGCGTTTCTATACCTTGTCGGCGGATAAGTTGCCGAGCGGGCGTGGTTTTGGCGAACCCGTACGCCTGATGCTTGACCTGCCACCTGAAGCTGCCATTCTCGGCCTGACCCTTTACAGGGCGGAAGATAAATTTGTCGTCGCGTCAACGGATGGTCGCGGCTTTATCGTGAAGGCCGAAGACGTTCTGGCTCAAACCAAGAACGGCAAGCAGGTTCTTAATCTGGATGAAAAATCCCGCGCAGCAGCTTTTGCGCCGGTGAAGGGCGACCATATCGCCGTGATCGGAACGAACCGCAAATTGCTGATCTTCCCGCTGGACCAACTGCCGGAAATGGCGCGCGGCCGTGGCGTGATGCTGCAGAAATATAAGGACGGCACCCTGTCCGACGTCAAAGCCTTTACGCGTAAGGAAGGCCTGTCATGGAAGTCGGGAGACCGTGAACGCACGGAAACCGATCTGCGTGGCTGGATAGGTGAACGCGCGCAGGCTGGTAAACTGCCGCCGAACGGCTTTACACGTACGAATAAGTTTTCCTGAGATTGTGTAGCTTAGGCGGCCAACGCTTCGGCGCTGACATAGCGCCACGCTGACGTGTCTGCGAACAGGGCGTGTAGCAGGCGGTTGTTCATCGCGTGGCCCGAGCAATAGGCTTCGAAGTGGCCGATGATTGTGGCGCCAGCCAGTGACAAGTCACCAACTGCGTCCAGAAGCTTGTGGCGGACGAATTCGTCGGCATAGCGTAGGCCGTCCGCATTCATGATTTGTGCGTCTTTAATGACAACGGCGTTATCCAAAGAACCGCCGCGTGCCAAACCAACCTTGCGCAGTTGCTCAGCTTCTTCAAAGAAACCGAAAGTGCGTGCACGGCTGATTTCGTTGCGGAACGTGTCCTGTGACAGCGCGAAGCTGTAGCTCTGGCGGCCAATGGCGGCCTGTGGAAAATCAATTTCGAAGCTGAAGCGCGGTTCAATCGCCGGGGACAGGCGCGCCCATTTGCCGTTATGCTGGACTTCGACCGGAGTCAGAATTTCAATGGCCGGGCGGTGGGTCTTCTGTTCGGCCATGCCTGCCATCTGGATCAGGAACATGAAGGGGTCGGCGCTGCCGTCCATCACGGGGACTTCGTCACTGTCGATTTCGATAATCAGGTTATCGACGCCGCAGGCAAACAGGGCCGACATCAAATGCTCAACCGTGCCGACGCGGGCGCCTTGTTCATTGCCGATGACGGTGCACAGGCGGGTGTCTACAACTGTGTCCCATCGGGCTGGGATGCTGGCCTGCGCCGTGGGCAGATCGGTGCGCATAAAAACAATTCCGGTACCGACCGGGGCCGGGATTAAACGTAGTGTAACTTTCTTGCCGGAATGAACGCCGATGCCTGAGCATTGGGTCTTCGTCGCCAATGTCTTTTGCATCGCAACTGCGTGACTACGCGACAACCACGCCTGTGGCATGGTGTTTGTCGTGGGATTTAGCTGTTGGACGTAATTCGACTGCATTGGGACAACCGGCAACAATGTGATTTATGACGCTAATTAACCTTGTTATGCTGTTATGCGAAAGACAAGCTTTCTTACGTTATGTTACACATACTAACCATATGATTTATATTAATATATTGTTTCGATAACCCAACAGAAATATGGCAAATGTGTGGACTTGCCTTGCCAATGCGTATCGGGCAATTTGCCGCACTTGCACAGGATACAGGCCATGACCGACCCCGACATATCCACAACAGACCGCCGCCGGGAACGCTTGCGCTTCCGCAGTTGGCATAGGGGTACGCGCGAAATGGATTTGCTGATGGGCAGCTTTGCTGACTTAAACCTGCCTGCCTACAGCGATGCGCAACTGGATGAATATGAAGTGATTTTGGGCATAAGCGATCCTGACCTGTACAACTGGATGACTGGTAAAGAGCCTGTACCGCCTGAATATGATAATCAGGTTATGCGGGCACTTTGTGCGCATCAGTTCGCGCCTTCATCATCTACAAAAGGTGTCAGCTGATGTTTACGCGCGGCATTGATCCATCGGTAACCGGACGACATGTTCTGGCGGGTGCGCCCGCCGGGCATGATGTGCGTGTTTTGGCCGAATTGGCCAGCCGTAGCGGCAACAAGCCTATCATTACCGTGCTGCAGGATGATGTGCGTGCGGCAGTTGTGACGGACGCGCTGGCGTTCTTTTCACCGCATACGGAAGTTTTGCCTTTCCCTGCATGGGATTGTTTGCCCTATGACCGCGTTTCGCCACAAGCGGATGTCAGCGGCACACGCATTGCCACGTTGACGCGTCTGCAAAAGCCGTTCAAACAACCGACGATTATCATGACGACTGTCAACGCGGTTGTTCAGAAAACTTTGCCGCCGGATGTTTTAACCGCGTCCAGCATTGACGCGAAGATAGGCGAAAATCTACCGGTCGAAAAATTGCGCAATTATCTATCTGCCAGCGGGTATATCAGCGTCGGCACAGTACGGGAACCCGGCGAGTTTGCCGTGCGTGGCGGTATTGTTGACTTGTTCCCGCCGGGATATGAAGCGCCGCTTCGGCTTGATTATTTTGGTGATGAGATTGAAAGCATCCGTACCTTTGATGCGCTATCGCAAACCACAACGGACAAGACAGATAGCTTCCACCTTGGCCCCATATCCGAAGTATTGCTGAATGAGCGCACGATCGCCCATTTCCGTTCGAAGTACCGCGAGTTGTTTGGCGCCATGACGGATGCCGATCCGCTTTATGAAGCGGTAAGTGATGGTCGCAAATTTCCGGGCGTTGAGCATTGGCTTGGGCTGTTCTACCCGCACCTTGGCACTTTGTTTGAATATCTGCCAGATGCGCCTGTTCTCTTGGATTATCAGGTCGACGATGCTTTGCAGTCGCGGTTTCAGCAGATTGAGGATTTTTATCTGGCGCGCCAAAGCCTGTATGACGCTTCCAAACGTGCCAAAGCGAAAAACAAAGGTGGGGAGGCAATGGTTGCCCCTTATAAGCCCGCGCCGGTGGACAGCCTTTACCTCAATGCTGCCTCAATTGCTGAGGCGTTGGCTTCACGTGCCGTAGTATCTCTCTCTCCATTTTTGGCACCAGAAGGGGTGGGGTATCTGGATGCAGGCGGTCAACGTGGTCGTGATTTTGCCGATGCACGAGCAAAGCCGGACGTTGGCGCCGTTTATGAAGCCCTGCAACATTATATTAAAGAACAACAGAACGCACAACGTCGCGTTGCGATAGCCTGTTACAGTCAGGGTTCGGCGGAGCGTCTGGCGGGTGTTTTGCGCAATCATGGCCTGAACAGCATTGCAACGGCGCAAAGTTGGGAAGAAGCGCGGAAATGTGATGCGCAACTGGTGACGCTGGTTGTGCTGGGCTTTGAACATGGTTTTATTTCGCCTGACCTTGCGCTTGTGACAGAGCAAGATCTTCTAGGCGACAGGTTGGTGCGACCCACGCGTAAACGCAAAGCGGCCAAGGCGTTTCAGCTGGAACTTGGGTCGCTCAACCCCGGCGATTACGTCGTGCATGCTGAACACGGTATTGGACGTTATGACGGGTTGGTGGCGGTCAACGTTCTGAACACGGTGCATGATTGTGTGAAACTGGTTTACGACGGCGGTGATAAGCTCTTTGTGCCCGTGGAGAATCTGGACGTTCTGTCACGCTATAGCTCGGCAGAGCAGGGGGCAACGCTCGATAAACTTGGCGGTGTCGGCTGGCAACAACGCAAGGCGCGTGTCAAAAAACGCCTGAAAGACATGGCTGAAGCCTTGATGAAAATTGCTGCGGAGCGTGAATTGCGTCGGGGTGAGGTGCTGGAAGCACCAGATGGAGCGTATGACGAATTCGCGGCGCGCTTCCCCTATGCGGAAACGGAAGATCAGGCGCGTGCCATCGAAAATGTAATTGATGATCTTGGCAGTGGCAAACCCATGGACCGCTTGGTCTGCGGCGATGTTGGCTTCGGCAAAACAGAGGTTGCCCTGCGCGCGGCTTTTGTGGCTGTACAATCTGGGTTTCAGGTGGCGGTTGTTGTGCCGACAACCTTGCTGGCGCGTCAGCATTATAATAATTTTAAACGCCGCTTTGCCGGCTTCCCGGTGCAGGTCGCGCAGTTGTCGCGCATGGTGAGCGCGGCTGAGGCGCGGCAAACAAAGGAAGATTTAAAGGAAGGCCGCATTGATATTGTCATCGGCACGCACGCGTTGTTGGGCAAGGAAGTTGGCTTTAAAAACCTTGGTTTGATGATTATCGACGAGGAACAGCATTTCGGCGTGAAGCAAAAAGAACGCCTGAAAGAAATGCGTGCCGAAGTGCATGTACTGACACTGACGGCGACGCCAATCCCGCGAACCTTGCAAATGGCTGTGTCTGGCGTACGTGAACTTAGTCTGATTGCGACGCCGCCACTCGATAGGCTGGCGGTGCGTACTTTTGTACTGCCGTATGACCCGATGGTGATCCGCGAAGCGATCATGCGCGAACACTACCGCGGCGGTCAGTGTTATTACGTATGCCCGCGTATTGAGGATCTGGATAGTGTTGCGACTGCGCTACGTGATCTGGTGCCAGAAGTTAAGGTTATAACGGCGCATGGTCGCCTGTCGGCAACACAGCTGGACGACATCATGACGGCGTTCGATGCCGGGCAGTTTGATATATTGCTGGCGACCAACATTGTTGAATCCGGCCTTGATGTGCCGAATGCCAACACGATTATTCTGCACCGTGCCGACATGTTCGGGCTGGCGCAGCTATACCAGCTACGCGGTCGTGTTGGACGCGGCAAGTTGCGTGGTTATGCGTATCTGACTTATGCGCCCACAGCGGCATTGTCACAGACGGCGCAGCAACGGTTAGAAGTCATCCAGACACTTGACCAATTGGGCGCAGGCTTTCAGTTGGCCAGCCACGACATGGACATTCGCGGTGCCGGTAATTTGCTGGGTGAGGAGCAATCTGGTCAGATCCGCGAAGTTGGTGTGGAATTGTACCAGCAGATGCTGCAAGACGCCGTTGCGGCCGCACGACAGGGGCGCACAGATGCGCAGGCTGATGATAGATGGACGCCGCAGATTAATATCGGCTTGTCTGTTCTCATTCCCGAAACCTATGTGCATGACCTGAATGTGCGCCTCAGTCTCTATCGCCGTTTGGCAGAAGTGACTGAGGATGCAGAGATTGAATCTGTGGCAACGGAAATGATCGACCGTTTTGGCAGTTTGCCGCCGGAGGTGGAGACGTTCCTGAACATTGTCGGTATTAAGATCCTGTGCCGTAGGGCCTGCGTGGCCAAAGTGGACGCTGGACCAAAAGGTGCGGTTTTCTCATTCCACAACGATATTTTCCCGCGTCCGGATAAGCTAATCGGTTGGATACAAAAGCAGGCTGGCACAATAAAGGCGCGACCGGATAACAAGCTTGTTGCCATGCGGGCCTGGGATGATGACGCACAACGTATCGCGGGCGTTAAAAAACTGTTGTCCGAATTGGCTGCTCTAACAGCCTAATTATGGCTGCGCTTTCACAGGTGCATTAACGGTCAGCGTATCGCCGTTAGACAGTGTAAAGGTGAGTGGCAACGTATCGCCGGCCTTTAGCGGCGCATCCATGTGCATCAGCATTATGTGCAGCGCGTGTTGCTCCAGCTTCACGGACTGATGCGCTGGTACAACCAGGTGGTCGACATGGCGCATACGCATGACGCCATTGTCATTTGTCATGCTGTGCAGCATGGCGTGCGCGCCAGGTGTATCGACATCCGTGATGGTGACCGGCTTGTCGCCTGTATTCTCAAGGGTGAGGTAAGCCGCTGCCGTTTCGCTACCTTTTAGTGAAGCTGTTGCCCAGGCATCGCTGGCCTTTAACGCGGTTGTTTCAGCGGCGTGTACCGCGAGGGGCAACAATATGATGGCCGCAAATGTCAGCAGTTTGTAGTGCAGTTTCATGGCGTGGCTCCATATTTCTTGAGGAAGGCGATAAATTCTTCGGGTGTAGCCTGATAGGACAGGTCATCGACGTAATTGCCTTGTTTATCCATCAGGTAGACAGCGGCGGGATGGTCGATGCTGTACCCGCCATCGACATCTTTATCGGCAACCTTTTCAAATTGTATGTTCATGTTTTTGGAGAACCGGTTAACCTGTTCTAGGGTACCTGTCAGACCTGTCATGGGGGTAGCGAAGTTGCCGAGGTAGCTTTTCAGCACAGGCGCTGTATCGCGTTCTGGATCCAAAGAAACAAACTGTATGCTAATGTTCCGGCCCTTGTCTGTTAGAGTCTGCAGCGTTTTATCAAGTGTTGCGAGCGCCGTCGGGCAAGCATCCGGGCAATGTGTGTAGCCGAAGAAGATCAGCCTGTATTTCCCTTCATATGTTTTCTCGGTTACTGGCTGACCGTTTTGATCGAACAAATCAAAATGACCATCAAGCCTTGGTTCGGGTGTGCCGACCGGTGCGGCCTTTGTGAACAGCGTAAGGGCGGTATGCTTCCATCCCATGGTCGTACAGATGCGACCCCACATATCATCGACCCACTCGCCAAAGTCAAAATGATGGGGGTCGTATACTTGAATGACCCCCATCATGCCTTTGTCTTCGTGTTCTAAAACATGGCAGTGGTAAACAAATTTACCCAGTATGATGGATTCGGTGAAGGGGATGATAATTTTAACTTCGCCGCGTTCGGGTATGCGTACATTATCCAGATAGACATGATCGGTTTGCGGAACGCCGTTAATCTCAACAACTTGAAAATGCATCTGGTGAATATGAAAGACGTGCAGATCATCTGTGTCGTTTTTAATTGTCCATTTTTCAGTGGAGCCCAGCGGTACGCGTATATCAATGCGGTCGTGGTCAAAAATCTTGCCATTCAGGAGATACTGCGTCCCGTCCTTGGATTGGCTAAAGACAACACTGCGTTCTGCGTCGATCTTAGCGTTGGACAAGTCGGGTCGCGGCACCCCTGCCGGCAGAGGGGGGCTGTCAACAGCATCGCCGGCAACTATAACCTGACCCATGATGCGGTCAGTTGTTTTGGTATCGCCGCTACCCGTGACAACACCGTTCGCGATGATGCTATACTGCCCTGCGTCTCCTGCATCAAGTATGGCATCTGCGCGTGATGCGGGTGGTAGGTTCAGCGTCGTTTCTGTTGTTGGTGTGCCTAGACGAACGCCGTCACGCGCCACGACGTAAAATGCATGCCCTGTAATGCTTAGTCTGGAAGTGTTGTCCGCGCTTTGGTTCGTCAGGCGCAACAATTGTTTTTCATGTGGGTGCATTTGCAGGGTGACATTTGTCTGGCCACTAATCGTCTGCACAAATTTGTGATAATAGGTCTTCACAATATCGTTCGGTGCTGTTTCGAATGTGTAATCCTTTAACACAAGCAGCCTCTCGCGCATCGGCACTGCGTCTGGGGTAGTTGGGTCGACAATTAACGCGCCACTTAATCCGCGCATGGTTTGCATTTCCGTCTGGCCATGAATATGGCTGTGATACCAATAGAGGCCGGGCGGTTGGGTAGGGGAAATCTTAACTTCGTAATCAAACACCTGATTGGGCTGCACGACGGTAAAGATATTATCGCTATTATTCTTGGGCGACGTGTGGATGCCGTGGAAATGAAGGTTGGTTGTTTCTTTTAAGTGGTTGATCAGATGTACATGCAACGTGTCACCTGGCTTCAGATGCAAAACAGGGGCGCCATAGCTGCCGTTATAGGTGGCACCGTCAAAGCTGACATCGCCCAGATTGATGGTCTGTGGCTTTGCCTCCAATGTAACGTTGAGTTGGCCGTTCTTGCTGTAATAGGTGAGAAGTTGTGGCCACGGGTCATCGCCACTGGTCTGCGCATACGCATAGGGCATTGCAAAGAGCAATGTCAGGGCTAATGAGGCAACATGTGTTATGGCAAGGCGCATTGAGGATTCAGCCAAAATTAGGTACGAGTCTTATATAGCAGGCCAATCCGGTCAGTAAAACTGGGCACTTGCGCCGCGTGTGGGGGGCATGGAGGCAGAACGATAGGCATCGCTTTGCATTTCCATCAATCTGCTCAAGGTTCTTTCGAATATTTTGCGTTGCATACGTGGCGTGTGCAACTGTTCTGGTGCTGCCGCTAATCCTAAAAACAGTTGCATTTTTGCCTCATAAAAGGTGTCGATAAGCGTGACAAAACGCATAAGCGCGTTGACATCGGCTTCCTCAAAATGGGGAACATGATCTATCACAACGGTCTTCAGGGTTTTCGTGATTTCCAGATAGTCAGCGGCGCTTAGCGCGTGACGACATAAAGCGTCGAATTCTATAAAGCCCACATCGTTGGCACAGCGCGGTAGTGTTAGGCTGCGCCCCTGAACGGATAAAATGATCTGCTCTGTTTTCTGGCCACCTGTAAGGTCGTGAAACAGGTTTTCCAATTGTTGTGTTGTCTGTCGGCCTGTCGGATGCCAATAGCAGGGGCTTTGCATCGCCTGCCGGTAACGGTAATCCGTAGGGCTCACGATTTCATGCACGAGCATTTTGTCACGTATCAGGTCAATAAAAGGCAGGAATCGATCGCGTTGCAGCCCGTCCTTATACAAATCTTCCGGCGCCCAATTAGAGGTTGTGAACACCACAACGCCCGCATCGAACAATCCAGTGAACAGCCGCCCAAGTATCATAGCATCGGCTATGTTGCTGACGTGAAACTCATCAAAGCAAAGCAGTCTGGTGTCCTTGGCAATTTCCTGCGCCAATGTTGGCAGGATATCGCCTACATGCTTTTCCTGCAAAGCATGCAAGCGACTGTGAACCTCCAGCATGAACTGGTGAAAATGGACGCGCCTTTTACCCGGCGCGGCAATGGTGGCATAAAACAGGTCCATCAACATGCTTTTGCCGCGGCCAACGGCGCCATGTAGATAAAAGCCACCGGTTTCGGGCAGGGGGCTCGTGCGTGTTAGCCTGTCCCAAAGACTTGGCTTGGCCGTCCAGAAAGCTTGCATATTGTCGGCAAAGGTTTGGATGCGGGCAACGGCGGCAGCCTGTGCGGGATCTTGGCTCAGATCGCCCGCAGCGATCTTGGCTAAATAAGCTTCGGTTAATGTTTGTGGCTGATGACTTTGATTCATACTCTTGGTTTAACCATTACGGCCCTGACTGTCGATACTGGTTAATGGCTCAGAGGTTGCTCTGACAAGACAAATGTGTAGATTATTGCCATCCAGAATCAAGAGAGGTTTGCATGAACGTGCCCACAGAAGAACAAGCGACGCCCGTTGGACGCCTGATGGAAGGCAAACGTGGCTTGATCATGGGTGTGGCCAATGATCGTTCAATTGCATGGGGTATCGCAAGTGCTGCGGCCGCGCATGGCGCGGAGCTGGCTTTCACCTATCAGGGTGAGGCTTTGCAGAAGCGTGTTGTGCCTTTGGCTGAATCTGTCGGCTCCAAGATCATCGCGAATTGCGACGTGAGCGAAGAACACAGCATGGACCGCCTGTTTGAATTAATCGAAGATGTTTGGGGTGGGCTGGATTTTGTTGTGCACGCCATCGCATTCTCCGACAAGAATGAGCTGGATGGGCAATATGTGAATACGTCGCGCGAAAATTTTTTGCGCACCATGGATATTTCGTGTTTCTCGTTTACGGCGATTGCCAAGCGCGCGGCGCCGCTGATGAAAGACGGTGGTAGCCTTTTGACGCTCAGCTACCTCGGCGCGGAACGCGTTATGCCGCATTATAACGTTATGGGTGTTGCCAAGGCGGCGCTGGAAACTTCAGTTAAATATCTGGCGGTTGATCTGGGGGCACAGAATATTCGTGTGAACGCGATCTCCGCAGGACCGATCAAGACGCTGGCGGCCAGTGGCATCGGCGATTTTCGCTACATCCTGAAATGGAATGAAATCAACGCGCCGCTGAAGCGTAACGTGACAACTGCCGAAGTTGGAAACACAGGGCTTTATTTACTTAGCGACCTCGGCACCGGCATTACGGGCGAGGTTATGCATGTTGACGCCGGTTACCACGCCATTGGCATGGTGGCGGTGGATGAGGCACAGCAGCTTTCGACCTTGCTGGCCGGAATGTCGGGCAGCGGTTCGTAACCGCTGTAGCCGTCAGCCTATCTGGTGAATGGTCGCGACGACCTTCAGCGCCGCTTCGGCTAGTTCCACACCTTTCAGGTGCATATGCTTGTTAAAGAATTCCTGATGGGCGCCATGTTCATGGAAATGGTGTGGGGTCAGGGCGGCAGATAGTACGGGCACGCCTGTTTCAATGGAAACCTGAACAATGCCGTTGATGACGGCGCTGGAAATAAATTCGTGCCTGTAAATACCGTTGTCGACAATCAAGGCCGCGACAGCAATCACGGCATATTCGCCGGTTAAGGCCATGCGCTTGGCCAGCATTGGGAATTCCAAGGCACCCGGGGCGTCGACCATGGTCACAACGCTGTGCGTATCCACGCCTTCTTCACGCAGGCGCATAAAGAAAGATTCTGTGCAGGCTGTCACATGCTGGTCATGCCAGGACGATGTTATTAAACCTATCCGTGATTTGGAGCTAAAATGACTTGCGGCGCTTTTCTTGTCTGCTTTGGGCATCTGGGGGCTCCTATTGCGGTTGCGCTGTATTAGTGCAGCAACAGCCGAATTGCTACTTAATTACGCTACTAAATATGAGCGCATTATACTTGCCTATTTTTTAGGCAAATGATAAAGACCGACGATGATCGATGGCAACACACACATAACAACACAACCGGAAACGACCATAAAGTCGCGTCTGAAACCTATACAAATAGGTGGGGTGAGGATTGACTTGCCTGTCATTCTGGCCCCGATGTCAGGGGTTACCGACATGCCGTTCAGGCGGTTGGTTAAGCGGTTTGGTGCAGGCCTTGTGGTTTCTGAGATGATCGCGAGCCAGGCCATGGTGCGCGAATGCCGGAAAACCATGCAGATGATCCAGCATTCTGAAGACGAAAACCCCATTTCGGTTCAGTTGGCCGGATGCGAACCTGAAGTTATGGGCGAAGCCGCACGTCTGAATGAAGACCGTGGCGCGCACATCATCGACATTAATTTTGGCTGCCCGGTTAAGAAAGTCGTCAATGGGCATGCGGGTTCGGCCTTGATGAAAGACGAGATTCACGCCGCGCGTATTCTGGAAGCGACTGTCAAAGCTGTCAAAATTCCAGTAACGTTAAAAATGCGCATGGGATGGAACCGCGAAAACCTGAACGCGCCGCGCTTGGCCAAGATTGCCGAAGAGTGCGGTATTCGCATGGTGACTGTTCATGGCCGTACGCGCTGTCAATTCTATGAAGGGCAGGCGGACTGGGCCTTTATCCGCAGTGTAAAAGAAGCAGTTACAATACCCGTCATCGCCAATGGCGATATCAATGAAATGGAAGACGTAGACGCTGCGCTGAAACAATCGGGTGCTGATGGTGTCATGATCGGGCGCGGTGCCTATGGCCGCCCATGGTTTCTGCGTCAGGTCATGGGGTATTTGCAGGCAGGCAAGGTTCCGCCTGCGCCGGACTTGCAACAGCGTCGCGATGTGATGCTGGAACATTTGGATGCCATGTTGTCACACTATGGTGAACATGCCGGCCTTCGTATCGCGCGCAAACATATTGGCTGGTATAGTAAGGGCCTGCATCAATCATCGGAGTTTCGCTCTGAAATCAACTGCGTTGATAATGCAGCCACTGTGCGTGACATGATCCGGAACTTCTTTGAACCCATTCTGGAGGCGGCATGAAATCATCAACCAATTTGATGCAGATTTTTGCCTCGCTCCAGCCCGCAAATGAAGGTCTTGCGCATGTTGTTGAACGCCATTTGCGTGATTATTTCGAAGCGTTGGATGAAGACAGGCCGGTGGGTGACCTGTATGACCGCGTTATACAGGAAATTGAACGTCCCTTGCTGACACTCGCTTTGCGGCGTTGCCGTGGTAACCAGTTGCGCGCGGCCGAGTTGCTGGGGCTTAACCGTAATACCCTGCGTAAGAAGATCCGTGAGCTTGGCATCCAGGCTGGACGGCGGCAGGCATGAAGGCGTTGCTGGAGAAACTCAAGCGACGTTTTGTTACCTGGGCGGTGCGTGTCCGCCTCAGGCACAGGCTGATTTACACGCTGATTGTTTGCTCCATTGCGTCGGGCATTGCCACTTATGCGGCTATGACGCGCTCGCCTTTCTTCAGTTATGACCCGACAACCGTTCTTATTCTGTCGCTGATTGACTTGGTGTTTTTGGTGCTGCTCAGCACTGTTATCGCACAGCGTATCTATTCGATATGGTCGCGCAGGCGACGTAATCAGGCGGGCTCGCGCCTCCATACGCGTGTTGTCAGCATGTTCACGCTGCTGGCGGTTGCTCCGGCGCTGCTGGTCGCTATGTTCGCTGCGGTTTTTTTCTATTTCGGCGTGGAAGCATGGTTTTCACAGCACGTACGCACATCATTGGACGAGTCACTGGAAGTTGCGCAGGCGTATCTGGAAGAACATAAGCAAGTACTGCGTGCCGATGCGCTTGCCATGGCAAACGACCTAAACCGTCAGGCTGGTATACTTTCCAGTGACCATATCCGTTTTGCGCAAGCTGTTTCGTCGCAAGCTTATTTACGTGATTTGACCGAAGTCATCGTGTTCGATGGGTCGGGTAAGATACTGGCGCGTTCGGGACTTAGCTTCGCCTTGTCGCTGGAACCCATCACATCTGACATGATGCAGCATGCGCAACAAGGTGACGTTGTCATGGTCGTCAATGATAATGACGACCGTGTTCGCGCAATGGTCCGGTTGGATAATTTCGTGGATACCTATTTGTTTGTTGGCCGCCCGATTGAGCCAAAGGTTCTATCGCACATGGCCACAACGCAGCAGGCCGTCAGCGAGTATAAACAGTTGGAAGGCAAGCGCTTCGGGTTACAATTAACAATCTCGCTCATCTTCATTGCAGTCGCTTTGTTGTTGCTGCTTGCTTCTGTCTGGTTTGGTTTGAATTTTGCTACCCGCTTGGTGGGGCCCATTGGTTTGCTGATCACGGCAACCGAACGCGTGCGTAGTGGTGACCTGACCGCGCGTGTTGCGGTGGCGGAACAGGAGGGGGATGATGAGCTCGACCTTCTCAGCCGCGCTTTTAACCGCATGACGTCGCAGTTGGAAACGCAGCGTAAGGATTTAGTCGAGGCTAATCGGCAGGTCGATTATCGCCGCCGTTTTACCGAAGCTGTTTTGTCGGGTGTGTCGGCTGGTGTTATTGGTTTGGATGCGCAAGGTTGCATTAACCTGATGAATATGTCGGCCATGGACTTTTTTGAAGTAAATGAACCAGAACCCCTGGGTGGTAGACCAATCGCCGAACTTTCAGCGGAAATTGACGAGTTCCTGCGCGGCATGCCCGCGGGCACGCGCCAAAGCGATGGTCAGGTTGAAATTCGTCGCGCCGGGCGTCCAACGCGCACATTGTTGGTGCGAGTGGCGGCAGATCTGACGGCAGCTGAAATCAGGGGCTTTGTTATAACATTCGATGACGTGTCCGACCTTGTGTCTGCACAACGCAAGGCGGCGTGGGCTGACGTGGCGCGCCGTATTGCGCATGAAATCAAAAACCCGCTGACACCCATACAATTGTCTGCTGAACGTCTGCGCCGCAAATACGGCAAGGAAATCGTGACCGAACCCGAAGTCTTTCAAATCTGTACCGACACTATTATTCGCCATGTAGAAGACATTGGTCGTATGGTGGATGAATTCTCAGCCTTCGCACGCATGCCTGTGCCTGTTATGCGCGAGACGGAGTTGCGTGAGCTTTGCCGCCAGACTGTCTTTTTACAAAACAATGGCCGTCCGGATATCAAGTACAACCAGAACTTGCCACCGCAACCTTGTGTTGTGGAGTGTGACAGTCGCCAGATTGCGCAGGCGGTCACTAATTTGTTGAAGAACGCGGCGGAAGCCATTGAAGCAAAACCACTTCCTGTGGATGGCGTAAAAATACCAGGCGAAATCGTAACGCGACTGGTCGTAGTTGATAATGATGTTGTCCTGTCAGTCGAAGATAACGGCAAAGGCCTGCCTGTTGAAGATCGTAACAGTCTAACTGAACCTTATGTGACAACACGCAGCAAGGGGACTGGACTAGGACTTGCGATTGTTAAAAAGATTATGGAAGATCATCACGGTACCCTTACACTTGCCGACCGGGTCGGTGGCGGTGCAGTGGTCAGCCTGCGTTGGCCATTAAGACAACCAAACGTGGAGCGCGGTGAGGCTTTGTCGTCGGACGGCGAATCTGATAAGACAAATGCCATCCCGTTTGTTGCCGGGGGTGCGCGCCGCGCATAATGTTAGACTGAGCTTATTGAACAGAGGCTTTATGGTGACAGCGCCGAAAGACAAAAGTTTGACGCAGGATATTCTTGTTGTTGATGACGAAGGTGATATCCGCCTTCTGCTGAAGGGCATTTTGAACGATGAAGGTTGGTCTGTTCGCGAAGCGGCGAATTCAGACGAAACCATGCAGGCGATTTTGGCGCGCAAGCCCAGCCTCGTCATCTTGGATATCTGGCTGCAGGGTAGCAAGAAAGACGGCATGGAAATCCTGAAGGATATCCGTGCTGAACATCCAGACATGCCCGTGATTATGATTAGCGGCCACGGTAATATTGAAACAGCCGTTGCGGCGACCAAATCGGGTGCCTTTGACTTTATTGAGAAACCCTTCAAGACAGACCGCCTTGTGTTGCAGGTGCAGCATGCGCTGGAATCCGCACGCCTGAAGCGTGAGAACTCCGCTCTGCGTTCGTTGGCTGGCGCTGATAGTGACCTGATCGGCCGGTCGAGCGCCGTTAATCAGATACGCCAAATTGTTGACCGTGTTGCCCCAACGGGCAGCCGCGTCATGATTGTGGGCCCATCAGGCGCGGGCAAGGAAACTGTCGCGCGTATGTTGCATGCACGCTCACGTCGTGCGGATGCGGCCTTTGTTGTTATCAATTGTGCCGCGACACAGCCGGAGCATCTGGAGCTTGAACTGTTTGGCACTGAACAACCCATCGGCGGCGGCAGCCGTAAGATTGGCGTTCTGGAGCAATCGCACGGTGGCACGTTGTATCTTGATGAAGTGTCGGACATGCCGGTGGAGACGCAGGGCAAGCTGGTTCGTGTTTTGCAGGAACAAGCCTTTACGCGTTTGGGTGGGAATACGCGCGTTGAGGTTGATGTGCGCGTTATTGCGGCATCCAGTGGCGACGTACAGATGGAAGTGCAGCTAGGCAAATTGCGGCAGGATTTGTATTACCGTCTGAATGTGGTGCCTATTAAAATACCAGGCCTGACGGAACGTCGCGAAGATATTCCTACGCTTGCCGCGTATTTCCTCGCCCGTGCCGCTGAACAAGGTGGTGCGGCTGCGCGCGTGTTGGGGGAAGATGCGATCGCCGCGCTGCAGGCTTACAACTGGCCCGGCAATGTGCGTCAACTGCGCAACGCGATGGAATGGGTCATGATTATGGCCAGCGGCGACCCCAGCGAACCTGTGCGTATGGATATGCTGCCGCCCGAAGTGACATCGACCACCCCTGCGGTGTTGCGTTGGGAACATAGCGGTGAGATTATGGGCCTGCCATTGCGTGATGCCCGTGAAATGTTTGAGCGCGAATACCTTATAGCGCAGGTCACCCGTTTTGGTGGCAATATCTCACGGACGGCAAACTTTGTAGGCATGGAGCGTTCCGCTCTGCATCGCAAGCTGAAGCTGCTCGGTGTGCATGGCAACGGTAGTGATGGCGTGCCTGTTGCCGAAGGCATAAACTAAAGCAATGTCTCGTGAAAAGAACAATGTTGGCAAGCGTGTTAAGCGCTATGCCAAAGTGTCGACCGCTATGGCCGGCTTTGGCGCGCGCGCCGTGGGGCAGAAATTACTGGGTATTCAGCAGGACCGACAGAAGCAGGCCGAGCGTTTAAGAATGGCGTTGGGCGGTCTGAAGGGCCCACTGATGAAAGTGGCGCAAATCCTTTCAACAATACCGGATGCCGTACCGCCCGAATATGCCGCAGAGCTGGCTCAACTACAGGCCGATGCGCCCTCCATGGGCTGGCCGTTTGTTCGCCGCCGCATGGCTGGTGAGCTTGGGCCTAACTGGGAAAAGAGGTTTCGTAGTTTTAGCCACACTGCAGCGGCGGCCGCTTCGCTCGGGCAAGTGCATCAAGCCGCCGCATTAAATGGTGATGTTCTGGCTTGCAAATTGCAATATCCCGATATGGCTTCCGTCATCGAAGCGGACTTAAAGCAATTGAAAATTGCGCTTTCCATTTTTGAATATTATGACCGTGCGGTTTCAACCACCGAAGTGCAGCAGGAAATTGCTGATCGGCTTCGGGAAGAACTGGATTATATCCGCGAAGCCAAGCACATTGAATTATATGGGCGCCTGCTCAAGGGGCAGGATGGCGTTCATGTTCCAGTCGTGGAAAAGGGGCTAAGCACCGACCGTTTGTTGTGTATGTCATGGCTGAATGGGCAAAAGCTGGTTGATTGGTTGCCCGGCAAGTCACTGCAGAAACGTAACCAGATTGCCATCAATATGTTCCACGCATGGTATGTGCCGTTTTATAAATGCGGTGTCATTCATGGCGATCCGCATCTGGGCAACTACACGGTGCGGCCTGATTGTTCGATTAACTTGCTCGATTATGGCTGCGTTCGTGTGTTTGAGCCTGCGTTAGTGCAGGGGGTTATCCACCTTTATCAATCATTGCGCGACAACAAGCCCGACCTTGCGGTTGAAGCCTATCAGGCGTGGGGATTCAAAAAACCATCCAAGGCATTGATAGAGGTTTTGAATATTTGGGCCTCCTTCGTATATGCGCCACTGTTACAGGATAAAGTTCGCCCCATAGATGAGACCAACACAGGGCTTTATGGACGTCAAACCGCAAACAAGGTCCATGCTGAACTGCGCAAGCTAGGGGGCGTTACGGTCCCGCGCGCTTTTGTTTTTATGGATCGCGCCGCAATTGGCCTTGGCTCCGTTTTTTTGCGCCTGCAGGCCGAAATTAACTGGTACCGCATGTTTCAGGCATTGATTGATGGTTTTGAGCTGAAGCAACTGCGCACGGAGCAGGCCAGGCACCTCAAGGCCTGCGGGCTGTAAGCCCTTATTGTAAAAAGACGCTTCCCATTTTCTTGGTTATCAGCCAACATAATGTGCTGATTCACATCCCCAACCGTTTCGCGTGTTGCAAAATGAAAATTGCTGTCCCCGTCGAACGCAGACCCTATGAAAAACGCGTAGCTGCTACACCGGACACCGTAAAGAAGTACCGGGGACTGGGCTTTGACGTTGTCGTTGAAACCGGTGCAGGGGCGGCCGCGTCATTTTACGATGACCAATATGTCGCCGCCGGCGCGCAAATTGCAGCGGACGCTGCAAGCTTACTACACGATGCCGACATTGTCTTGAAGGTCCAGCGCCCGATGACGGAGTCAGAGGGGCGCAATGAAATTGGCCTGTTTAAACGCGGAGCATTGCTTATTTCAACCTTAAACCCCTATGGCGCGCGCGGTGATCTCACGCTGTATGCTAATGCCGGAATTGATGCCATGGCCATGGAATTGGCACCGCGCATTACACGCGCACAGGCTATGGATGTGCTTTCCAGCCAATCAAATCTGGCGGGCTATAAAGCGGTTATAGATGCGGCGACGGAATTTGGCCGTGGCTTTCCCATGATGATGACCGCTGCGGGAACCGTTCCGCCAGCGCGCGTCATGGTCATGGGGGCGGGGGTTGCGGGATTGCAAGCCATTGCTACCGCACGGCGTCTGGGGGCCATCGTATGTGCCACAGACGTGCGCCCTATTGCCAAAGAGCAGGTGGAAAGCCTTGGCGCGACCTTTGTGATGGTTGAAAGCGAAGAAACCAAGCAGGCTGAAACATCCGGCGGGTATGCCAAGGAAATGAGCGATGATTATAAGCGCCGTCAGGCGGAGTTGATCGCTGAAACGCTTAAGAAGCAAGATATCGTTATCTGCACTGCGTTGATCCCCGGACGTGCCGCACCGCGGCTGATTACCGAAGATATGCTTCGCACCATGAAGCCCGGTTCTGTTATCGTCGATCTGGCGGTCGAACAAGGCGGCAACTGCGCCTTGAGTGAGGCGGGTTCTGTTGTCGAAGCGCATGGTGTCCGCATTGTGGGGCATCGTAATGTGCCAAGCCGGATCGCGGTAGACGCATCGGCTTTGTATAGCCGCAACCTGTTTAACTACGTTACGCTGCTGGCGGCCAAGCAGGGCGGTACTCTGACCATCCCATGGGATGACGAAATTGTTCGCGCTGTTACGCTGACACGTGCGGGCGCAATCATTCACCCGCAATTTGCAACCACCCCTACTAACTGAGGAGAAGCCCATGTCTGATTCAAACGAAAAGCAAACAGCCTTTACATTGTGGATCCCGAGCTTGGCCGTGTCGATTGTATGCTGTTCCGTTCTGTTTGTCGTCTTTGCCGATTATCTGGCAGATGTAAAAGAAAGTATTTCCGGCGCGCAAGCGCGTGTTGAATTATTGGAACGTCGCACGAACCAGTTGCGTCTCGACATATCACTGATGTCAAAGCGTTTGCCGCCGCCCCCAGTCGCCGCAACCCCGGCCGTGCCTGATGTTGCCGCCACGCCAGCTGCCGCTCCTGCTGCTGATGCAACTGCTCCGGCAGCGCCGACGGCTGTTCCGACAACTATAACACCGGCTGAACCTGCGACGGCGGCGCCCGCCATTGCGGTGCCTGCTGTAACACCACCTGTACAAAAGTAACGACAAAGCACGGGGTTCGAATGAACGATATCTCCTCAGCACTCAACAGCCTGTCGATTGAACAGCAAAAGCTGGCTGAACTCGCCAAATCGCTTGCGACAATGGCTCAGACGCAGGCTGCAAATGGTGCTGGAGGCGAGCATGGCTTTTTCATTACGGGCCTGACTGTTTTCATTCTGGCTTGCTTTGTCGGTTATTATGTCGTGTGGCGCGTGACGCCTGCGTTGCACTCGCCGCTCATGGCTGTCACAAACGCGGTTTCATCCGTGATTATTGTGGGTGCGTTGCTGGCGGCTTCGCCTATCGAATTCACGGGTTCAAAATGGATGGGCCTTGGCGCAGTTGTCCTGGCATCCATCAATATCTTTGGCGGCTTCATCGTCACTCAACGCATGTTGGCAATGTATAAAAAGAAAGCCTCACCCGACGATAAAAAAACAGGTAAAGGAGCCTGAGCATGCCAAGTCTTGTAGCACTTGCATATCTCTTCTCCGGCGTCTGCTTTATTCTGGCCTTACGTGGCCTCGCCTCACCAGTTACGGCGCGTCAGGGGAACCTGTTCGGCATATCGGGCATGGCGGTCGCCATAGTCACTACATTTTTCCTGATGAACGGATCATCTTTATGGTTTGTCGGGTTGGCCATATTACTGGGCGGCGCCATAGGCGCAGTTGTTGCGCGTAACATACAAATGACAGCCTTGCCGCAATTGGTTGCTGCGTTTCACTCGCTTGTTGGTCTTGCGGCTGTGCTGGTGGCTGGCGCGGCCTTTGGCAATCCCGAAGCGTATCATATCGGCGCACCCGGTCATATTCAGTTCTCAAGCCTGATTGAAATGGGATTGGGTGTCGCTATAGGCGCAATTACTTTCAGCGGTTCAATCATCGCGTTTGCGAAACTGCAAGGGCTGATCTCAGGCAAGCCTCTAACCTTCCCCTTTCAGCATCAATTTAACCTTGGGCTCGGCATCCTGACCTTGCTGTTAATCGTGTGGTTGATCTTGGGACAGGCCCCGATTGCCTTCTGGAGCGTAGTTGCAGTTACTTTTGCGCTTGGCTTTCTGTTGATCCTACCTATTGGCGGTGCCGATATGCCCGTCGTCATCTCCATGTTGAACAGCTATTCCGGTTGGGCTGCTGCCGCCACTGGGTTTACGTTGGAAAATCCGCTGCTCATCATCACTGGTGCGCTGGTTGGTTCTTCTGGTGCCATTCTTAGCTACATCATGTGCAAGGGGATGAATCGTTCGATCTTTAACGTTATCCTTGGTGGCTTCGGTAGTGATGGCGGTGCTGCCGCATCTTCATCGGGCGGTGGTGATAAATCCGTTAAGGCCGGTTCGGCAGAGGACGCCGCTTTCATCCTTAAAAACGCATCTAGCGTTATTATTGTCCCCGGATACGGTATGGCGGTTGCGCAGGCCCAGCATGCCCTGAGGGAAATGGCCGATAATCTTAAAAAGGCAGGGGTACAGGTTCGTTATGCCATTCATCCCGTTGCGGGACGTATGCCGGGGCACATGAATGTGCTGCTGGCCGAAGCGAACGTTCCCTATGACGAAGTTTTGGAGCTTGAAGAAATCAACCGTGATTTTGCGCAAACGGACGTCGTCTATGTCATCGGTGCGAATGATGTGACCAATCCTGCGGCACGGACAGACCCGCAATCGCCGATTTATGGTATGCCCATTTTGGATGTTGAGAAAGCCAAAACGGTACTGTTTGTAAAGCGTTCCATGGCGACTGGTTATGCGGGCGTTGAAAATGAATTGTTCTATCGCCCCAACACCATGATGCTTTTCGGCGACGCCAAACATATGTGCGAAAATATCGTCAAGGCATTTGAATCCTGATGCTGGTCGTCGTGCCATGAAGAAGCGGCACAACTTCCTCTGGCTTAAGGTGGCACTCTGTTCGTTTATTGCGGCCAGCTTGTTGTGGGTTGTGATTGCTCCGGGCAAACCGCCACAAACATTACCACTGTCCGTTAATGTTGATGTAACCGTGAAGGCTGATCTGCCACCAGAGCGGCCACCAGTACCTGAATCCACAGGTGGTCTGCCCGATCAAACAACAGAACAGCCTGCATCACCACAGCTTGAGACAATGGCTAGTGTTGGCAAACCTGTAATTGATCATCCTGTTATATCTATTGTCATTGACGATATGGGGCTGAGCCTTGCCGGTTCCATGCGAGCCGTTGCACTGCCGGCGGAAATCACGTTGTCCTATATCCCCTATGCGCCACGGTTGGGGGAGCAGGCGCGTGTGGCGCGCGACGCGGGGCATGAATTATTGCTGCACATGCCCATGGAGCCAGTAGGCAGTGCAGACCCGGGGCAGGGCGCGTTGTTGGTCGATTTGTCGCCTGATGAGATTAGGCAACGGTTTCAAGAAGCACTGGCCAGCTTTGTCGGCTTTGATGGTGTTAACAATCATATGGGCAGTAAATTCACAACCTACAAGCCGGGTATGGAAATTGTTATCGACGAGTTGTCGCAAAGGCATCTCTTTTTTCTGGATTCCCGCACAACGGCTCAATCAATCGGGGTGCAGGTGGCAGCCGAGCATCACCTGCCGCATCTAAGCCGTGACGTGTTCCTTGATGATGATATGAACCCTAAAAGCATTCGCCAACAATTGGCGCAGGTTGAAAAAATCGCACGGTCTCGTGGTCATGTGATCGCTATCGGTCACCCGCACGATGTTACATTACAAGCACTGGAGGAGTGGATCCCGGAAGCGATAAAGCGTGGGTTTGTTTTTGTACCGCTGCATAACCAGCTTGCGCTGAATCCCTAAATAGAGTTTGTTGTCAATTAAACACCATATATGCGGGCCTGCTATGAAAGAAAAGAAGCATTCTAAAAAAGCAATCCTGCCGCGCCTGGTGCCGCGCGAGGGCGACCCGCAAATTGTACGTGTTGGTAACAAAAATCTGTTTTTCAAGGATATGTATGTCACGCTGCTGGCCAAGCCATGGTTTCAACTTTTGGGTATTTGTGGCGCGTTTTATCTGCTTTCTAATTTGTTCTTTGCGAGCATCTATTACATCAACCTGGACGGTATTGAACACGCGACGGGTTTTGCCGATGCTTTTTTCTTTAGTGTACAAACCATGGCAACCATCGGCTATGGCCGGATGGCGCCCATCACGCTGCTGGTGAACTTTGTTGTTACGTTCGAAGCGTTATGGGGCTTCGCCTTCTTTGCCTTTATGACCGGCTTGGTTTTTGCTAAATTTTCTCGCCCAACGGCTCACGTCCTGTTTACTGACGTTGCCGTTATCAGCGATTATGACGGTGTTCCACACTTTAAGATCCGTTTGGCTAATCAACGCCATAATCGCATTGTTGACGCTACGGCGCACCTGATACTGCTGCGCAATGTCGTTACTAAAGAAGGTTATACGATGCGGCGGTTCGTTGATTTGCATCTGGAACGCAACCATGTTCCGTTCCTGCAGCTGTCATGGACGTTGCTACACAAAATTGATGAAAACAGCCCGCTTTTTGGGCTGTCTTTGGCCGACATGCGTAATCAAGGGGATGAGATCATTGTGACATTGGTTGGCGTGGACGAAACGCTCTCGCAAACCATTCACGCGCGTCATTCTTATCTTGCTGACGAAATTATACCCGGCGGATTTTTTGAGGATATCATTCAACGCGTCGATGACCATGTTGAAGTTGATTATAGCAAATTCCACACGGTACGGGTTAAAGAGGGGTTCTGATAGCTTTCACTGCGTCACATTGTCGTGTGGCGTCCCCTA
>Ga0213872_10000578_pt1 | contig 28380 bp, 23 predicted proteins | sample VelepicomBERX_R2_FD_160071 | JGI IMG/M metagenome (GOLD analysis project Ga0213872, IMG submission 160071) | Rhizosphere microbial communities from Vellozia epidendroides in rupestrian grasslands, the National Park of Serra do Cipo, Brazil - RX_R2 | ecosystem: Host-associated > Plants > Roots >...
ACATTGTCGATCATTCGACAATCTGTCGCCTGCGCTTTCCCTTGCCAACACCCAAGTTAAGTCCGAGACGCGCCGTGCAGTAGTTCGCGCCTGCCGGACCAGCAGCAACGCGCTGACACATGCATTCGCGGCGCACTTGCGCATACTGGCTCCGCGGTCATCGACCGCCCAGGGCAAAGCCGGCGAAAGCCGGCGACGCAAAGCCTCCGGCCTACAGCGCTTCGACGCCAAGGTAGCGGGGTTGCAAGACTCGACGTGCGTTCAGCCTCCCGGCACCTGGTTTGCGCTTTGAAGGAACATGCCATGCCAGGATTCGATCGCCGCACCGTCGTTCAACCCGTCCTGTTGGTGCTCGCCAGCGCCATCCTGAGCGCTTGTGGCGGCGGCGGTGCGGACACGTCCACGGCCGTTTCGATGCAGGTGCAGGCTGTTGCGGTGGCAGCGCCGTCCGCCGTGCAGGCAGCGCCGACCTTTCACCTGGCACCGGTGCTGCTGGACGAGCCGGACGACACCGATCGCGACGTGCCCTTCATGTCGACGCTTCGCTCACCGCATACGGTGGGCTTGTCGGCCGACCAGGCGGCCGTGGCGACGCGCGGGCTGACGATCCAGGCCATCCTCGCCAACGGGCGTGCCGGCATTCTCTCGGCGGGCGCCGCACCGGCCGCGGCCAGCGCGGGAACGGTCACGACCTACACGCCGGCGCAGATCCGGGCGGCCTACGGTTTGAGCGCCCTGCCCGCGACCACCGCCACACCGAGCGCCGACCAGGCTGCCCAAATGGGCGCGGGCCAGACGATCTACATCGTCGACGCCTATCACGATCCCAATGCCGCCGCCGAGTTGGCGAGCTTCAACCAGAAGTTCGGCCTGCCGACCTGCGCGACGCAAGCGATCCCGGCCTCGGCCAGCCTGCCTCTGGCGGCAGCCGGTAGCTCGGCCTGCGCGCTGTCGATCGTCTATGCCACGGCCGCCGGCGGCATGAGCAGCATTGCGCCGGCCTACAACAGCGGTTGGCAGACGGAGATCGCGCTGGACCTGCAATGGGCACACGCGACCGCACCGCTGGCACGACTGGTCCTGATCGAGGTCCCCGACGCGACGACGACGAGCCTGCTCGCCGGTATCCGTCTCGCCAACGCCATGGGCCGCGGCGTCGTGTCGATGAGCTTCGGCGCGTCGGAGGGCAGCTGGATGAGCGCCACCAACAGCGCCTTCACCGGCACCGGCATGAGCTACGTGGCGGCGGCAGGGGATGCCGGCAGCGGCGTGTCCTGGCCTTCAGCCGAGCCGGCCGTGCTCGCCGTCGGCGGCACCACGCTCACGTGGAGCGGTAGCGGCATGCGTGCCGAGCAGGTCTGGTCCAAGACGGGCGGCGGCGCGAGTGCCTATTTCGCGCGGCCCAGCTATCAGTCGAGCACGGTGCCGGGCTTGGGCTCGCCCACGCAACGCCTGGTGTCCGACGTGGCGTTCAACGCCGACCCGAACACGGGCCAGTACGTCGCCATCCAGCCGCAGGGTGGCAGCCTGGGCTGGGTGAGTGCCGGCGGTACCAGCCTGTCGACGCCGCAATGGGCCGGCCTGCTGGCGATCGCGAACGCGATGCGCGCTCGCGCCGGCACGGCAAGCATCGGCGATCCGCACGCCGCGCTTTACGCCAATATCGCCAGCGTTCCGGGCAACTATGCCGCCGCGCTGCTCGACATCACCGCCGGCAACAACGGCAGCTGTTCACTGTGCACGGCCCACTCGGGCTACGACACGCCCTCGGGGCTGGGCACGCCCAATGCCGCCAACCTGTTGCCGCTGCTTGCCGGCGCTACCGCATCGGTGACGACGACGCCCAGCCCCGTCACCGCCAGCCCGCCGCAGATCACCGCGAGCGCCTGGACGGGGACGCACGGCAAGACGCTCACCGGTAGTTTCAGCGTGACGGATCCGTCCGGCCTGAGCATGACGCTCTCGATCTCCGGCATTCCTCAGGGCATGACGCTCGGCTTGAACGGCGGCGTCGTGACGGCCACGTGGCCATCGCCGGTGAAGGGCCAGTACGTGCTGCAGATCAAGGCCACGGACAGCGCCAACCTCAGCAGCAGCGCCAGCCTGCCGGTGACGATTCAATAGCCGCGCGGGCGCGGCCGAGCACCGCCTTGCGGTAGGCTTCGCCCCGTGAAGAAGCTCCTGCGCCTTGTCCTGCTGCTGATGCTTGCCGTCCTGCTCCCGGCGCAGGGCTTTGCCCTGCCATCCGCACCATGTCGCTGTGCCGGCCCGGCAGAGGAGATGGGCGGCGGTGCCCATTTGGAAACGGTGCGCCAGGGCATGCCCATGGGCTGCGCCGGACACGGCCAGCACGAGGCGGGCAAGACGCCGGCGCACGCGCACCAGGACAACGGCATCCATCACTGCAGTCCATGCGGCGGCGGCATGCCGCTGTTGTTCACGGGCCAGTTGCCGGGCCTGGCCTCGGCGCCCGCCTTGCCGTCCAGCGTCTTCGAACGAAGCAGCGCGCGCCCGCCGATCTTCGTTTCCGGGGCGCCCGAGCGCCCTCCTCGACTGGTCTGATTCCGCACGAAGCCGCGAAGCGCTTCGACCCATGCTGCCTGGCGCCCAAGGCGCCGGCATCGCGCCGCCCGTCGGCGCAAACAGCGGATCAGATCATGAAAGAACTTGCCAGATTGACAGCAGCTCCGGCGCTTGTGCTCGCGCTCGGCGGCTGCGCCGGCTTTTCAGCCGATGGCGGCATGGGGGAGGTGGCACGCCTGACGCAGGCGCGGACCGGCCACTCCGTCGCGCAGCTGCGTTCTCGCGCAGACGCCGAGGCCGTTCAGGCCCGGATCGACGCGCTGCTTGCCGCACCATTGAGCGCCGACGGCGTCGTCGAACTCGCCCTGCTGGGCAATCAGGGCCTGCAGGCGCGGCTGGGCGATGTCGGGCTCGCCGAGGCGGACGCCGTGCAGGCCGGGCGCCCGCGCAACCCGGCGCTCTCGCTCGGCCGACTCGCCGGCGCCGGCACGCTCGAGATCGATCGCGGCGTGCTCGTCAGCCTGCTGGACCTGCTCACCCTGCCGCAGCGGCGTGAAACGGCCGGACTGCGTTTCGAGCGGGCGCGCTATGCCGCCGCGGCCGAGGCCGTTGCAACGGCGCGGGAGGCGCAACTGGCGTACTTCGACGCCGTCGCCGCGCAGCAGCTCGCGGCCTATGCGCGCCAGGTGGTCGACGCCGCCGACGCATCCGGCGAGTTGGCGCAGCGCATGGCCGCGGCCGGCAATCTGAGCCGCCTCGACCAGCTGCGCGAGCAGGCCTTTCACGCCGATGCGCAGGCGGCGCTCGCGCAGCGCGAACACGACGCCGTGCGCACGCGCGAGCGCTTGGCGCGCGCGCTCGGCCTCACGGGCGTGCAGCTCGCCCGCGTGCAGTTGCCGGATCGGCTGCCGGATCTGCCGGACGCGGCACCGGCAGCGCTCGACGCCGAACAGGCGGCCGTCCGGCAGCGCCTGGACATCCGCATGGCGCGCCTGGACGCCGACGTGACCGCGCGCGAGCTCGGCTTGAGCGAGGTCGCGGGCTTCGTGAACGTGCTCGACGTCGGTTGGCAGGACAAGTCGGTCCGCGGTGCACCGGCCCAGAGCGGTGCCACGCTTTCGGTGGAGTTGCCTCTCTTTGATTTCGGCGGCACGGCGCGCTCGCGCGCCCGCACCGCCTACGAGCAGGCGCTGCATCACGCCGCGTCGGTCGCCGTGAACGCGCTCTCCGAGCTGCGCGAGGCGCAGTCTCGTTGCGACTCGGCCTACGCCCTGGCCCGCCACTATCGCGACGAGGTTCTGCCGCTGCGCCAGCGCATTTCGGAGGAGAACCTGCGCCGCTACAACGGCATGTTGATCGACGTCTTCGAGCTGCTGGCGGACGCGCGCGGGCAGATCAGCGCCGTGAGCGATGGCATCGGCGCCACGCGCGATTTCTGGGTAGCCCGGACCCGGCTCCAGTCCGCCATCGACGGCGGCGACGTGAACAACCCCAAGAACGAAGGAGGCCAGCCATGAGCAACCGGCGCAGCTTTTTCAAGACAGCCGGCGCCGCCCTGCTCGGCACCGGCATGGTCAGCCGCGCTGGCGCTGCCCTGCTCCCCGAGGCCGCGAGCCAGACGGCCACGACGATGCAGATCCCGCCCACGCCGCACGACGGCCGGCCCTACCGGCCCGTGGCGACGCTCAACGGCTGGAGCCTGCCCTGGCGCATGAAGGACGGCGTCAAGGAGTTCCACCTCGTCGCCGAGCCGGTGCTGCGCGAGCTGGCACCGGGCATGACGGCGCGCCTGTGGGGCTACAACGGCGCGAGCCCGGGCCCGACGATCGAGGCCGTCGAAGGCGAGCGCGTGCGCATCTTCGTGACGAACAAGCTGCCCGAGCGCACGACGGTCCACTGGCACGGCTTGACCGTGCCCTGCGGCATGGACGGCGTCGGCGGCCTGACGCAGCCGCACATCCCGCCGGGCAAGACCTTTGTCTACGAGTTCGTGCTGCAGCGCTCGGGCACGCACATGTACCACCCGCATGCGGACGAGATGGTGCAGATGGCGATGGGCATGATGGGCCTGTTCATCGTCCATCCGCGCGACCCGCGCCAGCACCGTGTCGACCGCGACTACGCCTTCATCATGCAGAGCTACGCCATCGATCCGGGCACGGCCACGCCGCGGCCGGCCGAGATGACGGACTTCAACCTCTGGGCATGGAACAGCCGCGTGTTCCCGGGCATCGATCCGCTCGTCGCGCGCACCGGCGAGCGCGTGCGCGTGCGCGTCGGCAACCTGACGATGACCAATCACCCGATCCACATGCACGGCCCGCACTTCGAGGTCACCGGCACCGACGGCGGCTGGGTGCCGAAGTCGGCGCGCTGGCCGGAGGTCACGACCGACATCGCGGTGGGCCAGATGCGCGCGATCGAGTTCGACGCGCTGGCCGGCGACTGGGCGATCCACTGCCACAAGGCGCATCACACGATGGGGCCGATGTCGCACACGACGGCCAACCTGATCGGCGTGGACCAGCAGGCCGTCGCCGACAAGGTCGCGCGCCTCGTGCCCGGCTACATGGCCATGGGCAGCGAGGGCATGGCGACGATGGCCGAGATGCACATGCCGCTGCCCGAGAACACGCTGCCGATGATGAGCGGCGACGGCCCTTTCGGCGGGCTGGAGATGGGCGGCATGTTCAGCGTGGTCAAGGTGCGCGACGACCTCGCGCCGGGCGACTATCGCGATCCGGGCTGGTTCAAGCATCCGCCGGGCACGGTGGCGAGCGAGTACACGGCCGAAGACCTCGATGCGCCGCCGCGCGCGGCCCAGCCCGACGGCAAGGCGCCGGCGCTCACCGTGCGCAAGCCGACCGGGCACGAAGGGCACTGACGCCGCCATGAGAAACGGCGCGGGACTCGCATCCCGCGCCGTTCTGCAATCACCCTACTTTGCAGTTCCGATCAGTCCGGACTGGCCGGCCCCGGCAGTGCGCCCGCGCCGCTGAAGCCCGCAGCGCCCTGCGCTGCGCCGGCCCTCACGCCGCCGCGCATCGGATGCAGGAAGAACAGCAGCATCACGCCCGGCATGCCGAGCAGCGCCAGCGCCATCCAGCCGCGCGGCAGGCCACGGTCGAGCGTGTAGCAGTAGGCCGTGCGCAGGCCCATCGCGAGGCCGCCGGCCGCGCCGATCAGGGTGGCCGCGGCGGGCGCGCCGACGATCATCAGGATCAGCACGAGCATGCTGAGACCGAGCGTGCCGTAGAAGGCGCCGCGCACACTGGACGCGCAGGTCTTCAGGAAGGCGACGAACTGCTCGAGGTAGGAGTAGATGACCGGCACCACCACCAGTGTGAGCAACGTCGAGGTCAGCACGCCGCCGATGATGGCGCGGCCCATCGGCGCCTGGAACTCGCTGCCCGCGCTGAAGGCGATGGCCATCGGCAGCATGCCGAAGATCATGGCCGCGGTGGTCATGATGATCGGCCGCATGCGGATCAGGCCAGCCTCGCGCACGGCGTCGGCCACGCGGGCGCCGGCCTTGCGCGCATGGTTGGCAAAGTCGACCAGCAGGATGGCGTTCTTGGTCACCAGGCCCATCAGCATGACGAGGCCGATCATCGAGAAGACGTTGAGCGTCGAGCCCGTGAACAGCAGCGCCAGCATCACGCCGATCAGCGCCAGCGGCAGCGAGGCCATGATCGCGACCGGCTGCAGGAAGCTGCCGAACTGGCTGGCCAGCACGATGTAGATGAAGATCACCGCGAGGCCCATGGCGCTGACCAGGCCCTGGAAGGCCTCGGCCTGATCGCGGCCGGAGCCGTCCACCTTGAAGTGGACGCCGGCGGGCAGCTGGATGCTCTTGATCACCTTCTGCACGTCGTCGTTGACGTCGCCCGAGGGGCGGCCCTGCACGCCGGCATAGACGGCCTCGCGACGCTGCAGGTCCTCGCGGCGGATCACCTCCGGATTGAACACCGGGTCGACGCTGGCGACCTGGTCGAGCGTGATCGGCGTGCCGTCCTTGGTGAAGGCCACCGGCAGCTTGCCCATCTGATCGACGTTCTGGCGATCGTCCTTGGGCAGGCGCAGCAGCACCTGGACCTGGGTGCCGTCGGCTGCCGTCCAGTAGGTTGCGATGTCGCCGTTGACGTAGGCACGCAGCGAGGCGGCGACCTGCGGCGTCGTCAGGCCGAGCTGGCGCATGGCCTCGTCCTTGAGGTGCACGGCATAGGTCGGCACGCCGGGCTTGACGGTCGTGTCCACGTCGACGGCGCCGCGCACCTTCTTGATCGCCGCGACGAGCTGGCTGGATGCCTGGTTCAGTGCGTCGGCGTCGTTGCCGAGGATGGTGATCCACACCGGCTTGTCGAAACCCACGCTGACTTCCACGCCGGGGATCTTGGCGATGTCGGCGCGCATCGCGTCCTCGACCTGCTTGAGCGAACGCTTGCGCTCGCTGCGGTCGACCAGGGCGATATTGAGCTGCGCCTGGTTGCGGCCGGTCGTCAGGCCCTCGCCGGTGTTGCCGACGACGGTGGAGATGGTCTTGACCTCGGGGTACTGACGCAGCACGGTTTCAATCTGCTCGACCTTGGCGTCGCTGCGCTCCAGGCTGGTGCCCACCGGCATGCGCAGGGCGAGCTGGGTGAAGCCCTGGTCCGTCTGCGGCGCGAACTCGGTGCCGACGAAGCCGGCCAGGAACAGTGCCAGCACGAAGCTGCCGACACCGGCCGACACGATCAGGCCGCGCGGCGTCAGCGTCGCAAAGCGCCAGCGCCGGGCCGCGCCGTGATCGCGGCTGCCGTCGGCCTTGAAGGGGCGGCCCCAGGCCGGGATCGGCGGCACGAAGACGCGGTAGCGCCGGCCGCTGAAGGCCCAGCGGATCGACTTGTCGTAGACGGCGTGCAGCACGTCCATGCCGCGATCGCTGCCGCGGATCAGGTGGCCGACGACCGGCAGGCGCTTGAGGTAGGTCGACGGTGGATCGGGCCAGATGCTGGAGAGCATCGGGTCCAGCGTGAAGCTCACGAACAGCGAGACCAGCACGGCCACGGCGACCGTGATGCCGAACGGGTAGAAGAACTTGCCGATGATGCCGCCCATGAAGGCCACCGGCACGAACACGGCGCAGATGGCGAAGGTCGTCGCCATCACGGCCAGGCCGATCTCGTTGGTGCCGTCGAAGGCGGCCTGGTGATGGTCCTTGCCCATGCCGACGTGGCGCACGATGTTCTCGCGCACGACGATGGCGTCGTCGATCAGCAGGCCGATGCACAGCGACAGCGCCATCATCGTCATGAAGTTCAGCGTGAAGCCGAAGGCATGGATGGCGATGAAGCTGGAGATCACCGCGATCGGCAGCGTCAGGCCGGTGATGATGGTCGAGCGCCAGCTGTGCAGGAACAGGAAGACGATGGCCACTGTCAGCAACGCGCCCTCGAGCAAGGTGTGCTTGACGCCGTCGAGCGAGTCCTTGACCCAGTCGCTGTTGGCATAGATCAGGCGCAGCTCGGTGTCCTTGGGCAGCGTGGCGCGCAGCTCCTCCATCGCGTCCTTGACGGCGTCGCCGGTGGCGACGATGTTGGCGTCCTGCTGCTTGAAGATGTTGAAGGTCACGGCCTGCTTGCCGTTGATGCGCGCGATGTTGTCGAGCTCCTGCTCGCGCTGCACGATCTGGCCCAGGTCGCCCAGCGTCAGCGCGAGGTCGCCGCGCCGCGCGACGATGATGTTGGCGAAGGCGCGCGGGTCACGCACGCGGCCTTCGACGCGCATCATGGCGTCGTTGTTGCGGTCGGAGAGGATGCCCACGGGCTCGTCCGAGTTGGCGGCCTTGAGCGCCGCCGAGATCTCCGCCGGGGTGATGTTGTAGGCACGCAGGCGCATCGGGTCGAGGTCGATGCGGACCTCGCGCTGCGCCATGCCGCCGACGCTGACCTGGGCCACGCCCGGCACGCGCGCGAGGCGCTTGGAGACCGTCAGGTCGGCCAGCACCGAGAGCTCGCGCAGCGAGCGCGTATCGGACAGCAGCGCCATCACCACGACCGGCTGGGCATTGTCACCCTGGAAGCGCGAAACCATCGGCGGCTTGACGTCCTGAGGGAACTGCGCCTGCGCCGCGGCAATGCGGTCGCGCAGGTCCTGCATGGCGCGGTTCATGTCGGTGTCGAGCGAGAACTCGACGCTGGTCTGCACGCGGCCCTCGAAGCTGCGCGACTGGATGCGCTTGACGCCGGCGATGGAGTTCAGCGCCTCCTCGAGCGGCTTGGCCACTTCGCGCTCGACGGCGTCGGGGCTGGCGCCGGGGTAGCGGATGTCGACGAAGGCGCCGGGCAGCGTGATGTCGGGCATCTGCTCGACACCGAGCTTGGCGTACGAGAACAGCCCCAGCACGCACAGGGCCACCATCATCATGGTCGCGAAGACCGGGTGACGGATCGAGATCTTGGTGATCCACATGACGGCGCCCCTCAGTCGTTCATCGCGCCGGAGGCGGCGCTGGCGACGGTCGGACGGTGGTCGGCCACGACAACCGCCTTGCCGCCTTCATGGAGGTTGTCGAAGTGTGCGGCCAGGACCTCGGCATCCGGGTTCAGGCCGCGGACGATCTCGATGCGGCCGGCGCGCTCGTCGCGGCGGCCGACGGTGACGCTGTGGCGCACCAGCGCGCCCTTCTCGATCGTCCAGACCTGGTTCTCGCCATTGCTGCCGGCGACGGCCGTGTCGGGCAGGGTCAGCCGCTGGGTTTCGTCGGGCAGCTCGACGGCGGCCATGGCGTACTGACCCGCGCGGAAGTGCTCGCCGGCGTTGGCCAGGCTCAACACGACGGTGATGGAGCGCGTGCCGGGCTCCGCCATCGGCGAGATGCGGTTGATCGTCGCCTCGACGGGCTTGTCCTCGCCTTCGATCATGACCTGCACGGCCATGCCCGGATGCAGGCGCCCGATCTCGTGCGTGCCGACGAGGCCGGCGAGCTCCAGGCGCGAGAGGTCGACGATGGTCAGCACCTGCTGCTCGGCCGCCACCTTCTCGCCCGGCAGCGTCCAGCGCTTGGAGACGATGCCGTCGATCGGCGAGACGAGCGCCGCCTGGCGCAGCAGCACCTCGCTGGTGTCGAGCTGCGCCTTGGCGGCCAGCCACTGGGCCTTGGCTGCATCCATCTGGGCGCGCGAGTTGTCCAGCGCCGTCTGGGCGATGAAGCTGTTGGCGGCCAGGCCCTTGTTGGCCTCGTACTGGCGGGCCGTCTGGTCGTACTGGGCCTTGGCCGATTCGAGCGTGGCGTTGCGCTCGGCAACGCGGAAGCGCAGCTCCTCGAGGTCAAGCTGGCCGAGCGCCTGCCCTGCCCTCACCCGGCTGCCTTCGGCGACCGCCAGGCTCACCAGCGTGCCGGCCGCCTTGGCCTTGACGATGACCGTGTTGGGCGCCACTAGCGGGCCGGAGAACTCGACGCGCGCCGGCATCGTCGACTTCTGCGGCTTGGTGACTTCGGCCGGCAGGAACTGCAGCGCGGCGGCGACCTTGTCGTCCTTGCCGTCCGGCTTCTTGCCGCCCCCCATCGAGGCGTAAACCGCAACGCCCGCCACCATCACCACCGCGGCGATGCCGCCTCCAATCCACCAATGCTTGCGCATGGCTGCTCCCGGTCATTGAACGAATGCGCGGCAGTCTAGGGAGGGGCCCTGCATGCCAGGTGGCCCTTGCGACGAAATGCAGATTGCACGGGATGACCTGCTCGGCACGCTGACAGCGCCCTCGATCTTTGCATCGCGACTCGGGCCCGACTACGGGGCTTCGCTGTTGACCCTCAGGCCCGCGTTTGATACAACCCGCGCATTGCTGATATATCAGTTATAGTGTAATCGATATATCAGACAAAGTTGCCATTTCGGCCCGATTGGGGCCGGAACCGCAGAGCGACACCCCTCGAGGAGACTTTGTTGATTGCCAGTTCGTCACCCGCCGCGGCGCCTGTCCGCGCCTCGCTGCTTTGCATCGCCGCCGCCTTGGCCCTGAGCGCCTGTGGCGGCGGCGGCTCGCCGTCCGACAGTTCCACGGCCAGCGCGACCGCCAGCACGCCGGCCACGCCGTCCGTGACGGTGGCCTCCTGGCCAGCCACCGCGCAGAACGACCCCGCCATCCAGGGTCGCGAGCCCGCGCTCCCCGCCACGGTCTGCGCCACGCTCGGTGCGAGCCTGAGCAAGAACAGCGGCGGCCTGCTCGACACGTCGGTGGATGCACCGCCGGCCAGCTCGCAGCCCGACACGGCGCGCATCCAGGCGGCGATCAACGCCTGCCCGGCCGGCCAGGCGGTCAAGCTCGTCGCCGGCAGCGCCGGGCAGAATGCCTTTCTTTCGGGCCCGCTGACCCTGACCGGCACGGTGACGCTGTGGATTGATGCCGGCGTGACGCTGTTCGCCTCGCGCAAGCCGTCCGACTACCAGATCAGCGGCAAGAACAACTGCGGCGAGGCCTCGGCCAGCGACAACGGCTGCAATGCGCTGATCACGACCAGCCCGAACGGCAACGGCGTCGTCGGCGACGGCGTCATCGACGGACGCGGCGGCGCCGTGCTGACCTCCGGCGCCTACGCGGGCAAGCTGACCTGGTGGGACGTCGGCGCGCTGACCAAGACCCTGAGCAGCGTCAGCCAGAACAGCCCACGCCTCATCCAGGTCAACACCGGCAGCAACTTCACGGTCTACCGCGTCACGCTGCAGAACGCGCCCAAGTTCCACATCGTCTCCAGCGGCGTGAACGGCATGACGGTCTGGGGCACCAAGCTGCTGACGCCTTCGCTCGAATACTCGGTCAAGGGCTACCAGTGCGCGGCCGGCACGACGCCAGTGATCTCCGGCGCGCCGAACACGACCACACCGAGCACCTGCTTCACGCCGGCCACGGTCAAGAACACCGACGGCTTCGACCCCGGCCAGTCGCAGAACGTGCTGATCGCCTTCAACTACATCAACAACGGCGACGACGGCGTGGCGATCAAGTCGCACAACAGCACGACCGGCGCGACCACGGGCATCCAGATCCTGCACAACCGCTTCTACTTCACGCACGGCATGTCGATCGGCTCCGAGACCGACAGCGGCGTGAACGGCGTGACGATCAAGGACCTCGCCATCGACGGCTTCGACATGAACGCCACGAGCGGCTTCCGCATCAAGACCGACGACAGCCGCGGCGGCGAGGTGCAGAACGTCACCGTCGACGGCATGTGCGCGCGGCGCGTCCAGCAGCCGATCGCCATCGACACCTACTACGGCGATGCGGCGAACTCGGCCAACAAGCTGTTCCCGAACCTCCACGGCGTCACGATCCGCAACTTCCGCTACCAGGACTACAGCGGCTCGATCTACGACGGCACGAGCGCGCTGCTGCTGTTCCGCGGCTACCAGTCGCAGGGACAGTTCAACTACCTGTACGCCATCACGCTGGACAACGTGGTCTTCGACTCCACGCCGGGCTGGGTCACGACCTCGCTCGCCGCGCCGATCCCGTCCTTCGCCCAGCTCACGCTCGGGCCCGGCCCGGTCTCTTTCGCCGCGCTGCTGCAGGGCCTGAACGGCCAGCGGGGCGTCAGCGTCGCAGACGTGCGCGCCGGCTCGGCCACGCCCTACGACTGCAGCACCGCCTTCGTCGACTTCCCGGCCGCCAACGCGCCGATGTCGATCCACTGAAACCTGCCCAAGACATAGACAAGGAGACTTCCATGACACGACTTATCCGAGGGGCGACCCGCGCGCTGTTGCCGGCACTGATGCCGGTGCTGCTCGCGGCCTGCGGCGGCGGCGACGCGAGCGCGCCGACGCCGCCCGCGGCACCGACCTTCAATGTCAACGAGACGGTTTCGACCTCGACGGCCACGGTCGGCGATCGGGTCACCTGGACCGTCGTCGCCACCAACAGCGGTAGTGCAGCGACGAACGCCACCGCGACGCTGCTGGTCAACGTGCCGAGTGCGTTGACCGGCCTTTCCGTCGCGGCCACCGGCGCGAGCTGCGGCCCGGCCGTCAGCACGCTGACTTGCACCATCCCGGCCGGCCTCGCCGCCGCCGGCACCGCCACCGTGATCTTCTCCGGCACGACAAATGCGCCCGGCACGCTCGCCAGCGACGTGCAACCGTCGGGCGCGGGCGCCCAGAGCTGCTCGTCGGCCGCCGACTGCAGCACCTCGACGACCGTCAACGCGGCAGCCGTCGTCACCGTGGCGGCCGGCGTCGATCACGCGGCCGTCAGCACCGGCGGCTCCGTCAACTGGACGATCACCGCCACCAACACCGGCGGCCCGTCGACCTCGGCCATCACGCTGACGGACACGCTGCCCGCCAACGGCATCGGCAGCGTCACCGTCACGCCGACCGGCGCGAGCTGCAACCCGATCTCCGGCAACACGCTGACATGCACGATCCCGCCGGGCCTCGCCGCGACCAACGGCACGGCGACGATCACCATCGGCACCACGGCAACCGCCGTCGGCAGCCTCGTCAACACAGTGGCGCCGGGCAGCGGCGCGAGCTGCGCGTCGAGCGCCACCTGCACGACGACGACGACCGTCGCGGCCGTGCTGGTCCCGAATGTCACGGTGACGGCCGGCGTCAACAAGACGACCGGCTTCATCGGCGACACGATCAACTGGACGCTGACGGCCACCAACTCCGGCACCGGCGCCTCGGCCGCGCCGATCACGCTGACGGATACCCTGCCGTCGAGCGGCATCGGCAGCGTCACCGTCACGCCCACCGGCGCCACCTGCAACCCGGTCTCGGGCCAAACGCTGACCTGCACGATCCCGACGGGCCTTGCGGCCAGCGGCGGCACGGCGAGCGTGCTCGTCTCGACGACGGCCAGCGCCTCGGGCAGCCTCGTCAACACCGTGGCACCGGGCACGGGCGCGAGCTGCACGAGCAGCGCCAACTGCACCACGACCACGACGATCGCAAGCGCCCCGACGCAGATCGCCAACAGCTGCGGCGTGATGATCAGCGCGGCGACGCTGAACAGCACCTTCGGCGGCACCTCGGGCTCGATGGTCGCGCTGACCAGCCTGGGAACGACGTCCGTGGCCGGCCCGAACACGAGCTCCTATCTGGTTGGCCTGGCTTCGACGGGCGACTCGGCGGTGCTCGAAAGCTGGCTGACGCCGGGCACGCCAGCGGGCGGCAGCGCTGCGGCGAACAGCACGGTGGCGGCCACGGGCACGCAGTTCATCTGCGCCAGCCAGAACGGCACGTCGACGACGGGCGCCAGCTCGCAGACCAAATACACCGCCGACCTGCCCATCACGTCGGGCACCGCGACCAGCGCGGGCGGCAATATCCAGGTCTCCAAGCAGGTTGGCAGCAACGGCGGCTTCGTGATGTTCAATCTGCCAAGCCTGAGCAACTTCAGCTTCGAGTTCGTTCGCGGCGGCTCGAACGGCTACGCATTGGACTACTCGACCAACGGCACCACCTGGCAAAACATCGTGACGACCTCGAGTTCGCGCGCCACATGCACGACGCCAGCGGCCGGCGTCTGCGACGAAACCAACCTGGTGCCGAGCGCTATCAACGTGCCGGTGCTGCTGCGCATCACGAACATCAACACCGGCGGCACGATGGTGATCCAGAAGATCATGATCAAGCCCTGAGACCGCGAGCGCCGCGCACCTAGAATCCGCCGATGCATCGGGCGCGTGGCAAGTACATCACCACCTGGGTAGCCATCCTGGCTGTCCTGATGATGGCTTTCGCGCCGCTGATTTCCCAGGCCGTCGGCGCGGACGCGGCCTGGCAGGAAATCTGCGGCGCCGATGGCGCCAGGTGGGTCAGCGCGGATGGCGCCTCCAACGGGGAGCCTGCACAGAAGTCCGCCGCCCATCCGCTCGATCATTGTCCGTACTGCTCGCTGCACGTGAGCGTCCTGGGCATGCCGCCGGCGCCGCTGGTGGCCTTGCCGGCCCAGCTCGATCGCGACGTGCCGCCGGCCTTCCTGGCCGCGCCGCGCACGCTGCATGCGTGGCGCACCGCCCAGCCACGGGGCCCACCCTTCCTCGCCTGAGGCTCGCCAAGCCGAGCCTGTGATGTCCAGGCCGCTGATCACGCGGCCCTGAATTCCTCCGTCGCGGAGGCATCCGCGCGCCCTTGCGCTGCGATCGCCGAATCGCAGGCGCGGCGCGCCAGTACAGGAATTGCAATGAACAAGACTTTGCTCGTGGCCGCGCTGGCCACGGCCTTTCCCATGGGCGCCGTCCAGGCGCAGACCGCCGCTCCGGCCGACAGCGCCGAGACGCAGGTCAAGAAGCTCGGCGTCGTGACCGTCAGCGGCAGCCGGCCGACCTCGCTGCCCACCCATATCCCGACCACGCTTGAGCGCGTGACGGCCGAAGACATCGCGCGCACCGTCAACGCCACCGACAGCGAGGATGCGCTCAAGTACTTCCCGAGCCTGCTCGTTCGCAAGCGCTACGTCGGCGACTACAACCACGCCATCTTGTCGAGCCGCGCCTCGGGCACCGGCAACAGCGCTCGCTCGGCCGTCTATGCCGACGGCATCCTGCTTTCCAACTACCTTGGCAACGGCGTCGGCGGCCTGAGCTTCCCGCCGCGCTGGAACCTCGTCACGCCCGAAGAGATCGAGCGCGTGGACGTGATGTACGGGCCGTTCTCCGCCGCCTACCCGGGCAACTCGGTCGGCGCGGTGGTGGACTTCATCACGCGCATGCCCACGCAGTTCGAGGCGCATGCCAAGGCCAGCTACGTGCTGCAGCCGTTCAAGCTCTACGGCACGAACGAGACCGAACATGCCTGGGAGACCAGCGCGTCGGTCGGCAGCCGCTCGGGCGACCTGGCCTGGTGGGTCAACGTCAATCACACCGACAGCCTGGGCCAGCCGCTGACCTTCGCCACGCGGCTCAAGAGCTCGGGCGTGGCGGGCACGACAGGCACGCCCGTGACCGGCGACGTGCCCGGCGCCAACAACACCAACCAACCCTGGTACCTGCTCGGCGCCGGCACCCAGTACGACACGCAGCAGGATCACGTCAAGGTCAAGCTGGCCTACGACCTCAGCCCGACGGTGCGCGCGAGTTACCTGCTCGGCATCTGGCACAACGATTCGGACGGCAATGCCAAGAGTTATCTCAAGGACGCGAGCGGCAACCCCGTCTACAGCGGCCCCATCAATATCGGCGGCCTGCAGTTCGCCGGCACGCAGGCCCTGAGCGGCGGCGACTTCGCCGTGACGCGCGAAGACCTGCTGCACGTGATGCAGGGCTTCTCGGTCCTCAGCCATGCGGGCGGCGCCTGGGATTGGGGCTTCTCCGCCAGCGAGTACGACTACCGCAAGGACGACAAGCGAATCAACGCCGCCGGCAACCCGCTGCCGACGGCGCTCACCGGCGGGCCCGGCACCATCGCCGACGGCAGCGGCACGGGCTGGACGACGCTCAGCCTGCGCGGCACGTGGCGGCCGCTGCGCGAGCACGTCATCGACTTCGGCCTGCAACAGGACAGCGCCCAGCTGCGCTACCGTACCTCCAACATCACGGGCAACTACCTCACCGACGCCGCCGGCACACTGGCCAACAAGGTGCAGGGCGACACGCGCCTGCAAAGCGCCTATGTCCAGGATGCCTGGAGCCTGGCCGAGCGCTGGCAGGCCATACTCGGCCTGCGCGCCGAGCACTGGACGGCCGACGCCGGGCGCACGGACTTCTCGGCCTCCGCCTCGCAGGTCTATCCCTCGCGCAGCGTCGACGACGTCTCGCCCAAGGCCGCGTTGTCCTGGCAGTGGCTGCCCGACACGGTCCTCAAGGCCTCGCTCGGCCGCGCGGTGCGTATGCCCACCGTCTACGAGCTCTACGGCGCCACGTCGACGACCAACTCGCAGTACATCAACGACCCCAATCTGCGGCCCGAGAAATCCTGGACCGGCGAGCTCAGCGCCGAGAGCAACTTCGGCCCGGTGTCTTCACGCCTGACCTTCTTCGCGGAGGACACGCACGACTCGCTCTACTCGCAGACCGTCTACGACGCCACGGCCAACAAGAACATCAGCCGCGTGCAGAACGTCGGCCACATCGCCACGACCGGCATCGAGGCGACGATGTCGAGCAACGACTGGCTGGTCAAGGGCCTCGATCTCTCGGGCAGCGTTACCTACGCCGACTCGAAGATCAAGAGCAACGCAGGCTTCGTCTCGACGCCGGGCGACACGGTCGGCAAGTGGCAGCCCAACATCCCGCGCTGGCGTGCCACGGCGGTCGCCAGCTACCGTTTCGACGAGCACTGGAGCGCCACGCTGGCCGGCCGCTACAGCGGGCTCCAATACCGCACGCTCAACAACGCCGACGTGAACGGCTTCACCTACCAGGGCGTGAGCAAATACGCCACGCTGGACACGCGCGTCATGTATCGCTTCAACCGCCAGTGGAGCGCCGCCCTCGGCGTCGACAACCTGAACAACTACGCGTACTGGAATTTCCACCCGTATCCGCAGCGCAGCTACTCGGCGGAGGTGAAGTTCGACCTTTGAGCCGAAGACGCGGCGCAAAGGCCGCCTCCTAAACGCTCAGTCGCCGATATGGCCCGGAATCGGCGGCTGGGCGTGGCGGACGTCGCCGCATTGCGCGCGCAGGCGCAGGGCATGGTCCATCAGCACCAGGGCCAGCATGGCTTCGGCGATGGGCGTGGCCCGAATGCCGACGCAAGGGTCGTGGCGGCCGAAGGTCTCGACCGTGGTCGGCTCGCCCGCGCGGTTGATCGAGGCCTTGGGCAGGCGGATCGAGCTCGTCGGCTTGATGGCGATCTCGGCGACGATGTCCTGGCCGGTCGAGATGCCACCCAGCACGCCGCCCGCGTTGTTGCTCGCGAAGCCGCGCGGCGTGAGCTCGTCACCGTGCTCGCTGCCGCGCTGCGCGACGCAGCCGAAGCCGGCGCCGATCTCGACGCCCTTGACGGCGTTGATGCCCATCAGCGCGTAGGCGATGTCGGCGTCGAGCTTGTCGAACAGGGGCTCGCCCAGGCCCACCGGCACGTTCTGCGCCTCGACGTGAATGCGCGCGCCGACCGAATCGCCGGCCTTGCGCAGCGCGTCCATGGCGGCCTCGAGTTCGGCAATCTTGCTGGCGTTGGCGGCAAAGAACGGATTCGCGCCGACGTGCTCCCAGCCCTCGAACGGGATGGCGATGTCGCCCAGCTGCGTCATGCAGCCGCGGAAGGTCGTGCCGTACTGCTCGCGCAGCCATTTGCGCGCCACGGCACCGGCCGCGACCATCGGCGCGGTCAGCCGTGCCGACGAGCGCCCGCCGCCGCGCGGGTCGCGCAGGCCGTACTTGCGCCAGTAGGTGTAGTCGGCGTGGCCGGGACGGAAGGTGTCGAGGATGTTGCCGTAGTCCTTGCTGCGCTGGTCGGTGTTCTTGATCAGCAGGCAGATCGGCGTGCCGGTCGTCAGGCCTTCGTAGACGCCCGAGAGGATCTCGACGGCATCGGGCTCGTTGCGCTGCGTGACGTGGCGCGAAGTACCCGGGCGGCGACGGTCGAGCTCGGGCTGGATGTCGGCCTCGCTCAGGGCCATGCCGGGCGGGCAGCCGTCGATCACGCAGCCGATGGCCGGGCCGTGGCTTTCGCCGAAGTTGGTAACGCTGAAGAGGTGGCCGAAGGTGCTGCCGGACATGGGAAAGATTCGCTAACGTTCAAAACGAACGGCGCGGGAAAGGCGCCCGCGCCGTGCTGGTGATGATGGTGGCCGCCTCAGAGCTTGGGCTCGTCGACCGGCGGGTTCTCCTCGACAGGCCAGTCGCGGATGTAGGCCTTGAGCATGCGGTTCTCGAAGTCCTGCCCGTCGACGACGGCCTTGGCCACGTCGTAGAACGAGATCACGCCCATCAGCGTGCGGCCGTTGAGCACGGGCATGTAGCGGGCGTGCCGGCCCAGCATCATGCGGCGGACTTCGTCGATCTCGGTCTCGGGCGTGACCGTCAGCGGATGGTCGTCCATGACCGTGCGGACGATGGTCGCGCCGACGACGCCGTTGTTGCGCACCACGGCCTGGATCACTTCGCGGAAGGTCAGCATGCCGACGAGCTCGCCATGCTCCATGACGACCAGCGAGCCAATGTCGCGCTCGGCCATCGTGACCGCCGCGCCGGACAGCGCTTCGTCCGGCGTGATCGTGAACAGCGTGCCGCCCTTGCCGTCCTTGACGCGAAGGATGTCGATGACTTTCATGGCTGCGGTCTCCTGGTTTTCAACGGTCTGGCCGGGCTGTCAACATAGCACACAATGGCTGGATGAAGCCCTCCGTTCCCTTCGTGCTGTTGCATGGCGCGCTCAACGATCACCGCGTCTGGGCGCCGCTGACAAGCGCCCTGCCCTTCGAGTTCCTGGCGCTCGACCTGCCCGGTCACGGTGCTGCCGGCGGTGCGCCGCTCGCAAGCATTGGCGCCTTGGCGGACTGGGTCTGGCAGGCGCTCGACGCGCGCGGCATCGACCGTGCCGTGCTGGTCGGCCACAGCATGGGTTCGCTGATCGCCCTCGATGCGGCGGCGCGCCAGCCGGCACGCGCGGCGGCGCTGGTGATGGTCGGCAGTTGCTTTCCGATGCGCGTCGCGCCGGCGCTGCTGGAGCTCGCGGCGAACCGGCCGGATGAGGCCATCGCGCTGATCGACGACTACTCGCGCTCGCAGCCCGACCCGGCGCAGCAGCTGCTGCAGCTGATGCGCGAGCTGCAGGCCGCGCAGCACACGACGAACCTGCTGGTTCACGACCTGCGCCTGTGCGATGGCTATGCCGACGCGCTCACGAGCGCCGCCGCCGTCACGGCGCCGACGCATCTGATCCTTGGCGCGGAAGACCGCATGACGCCGCCACGCAAGGCCCAGGCGCTTGGTGAAGCACTGCGTGCCACCACGCATGTGCTGCCGGCCGGACACGCGCTGATGGCCGAGGCGCCGCAAGCCATCGCCACCCTGCTCACAACAATCCACGAGGAGACAAAACCATGAGCACGACCGCCGCCGATCACGTCAAGCAGATGCGCAGCTTCGCCGAGTTCTACCCCTTCTATCTGGGCGAGCACTCGAACCGCACCTGCCGACGCCTGCACTTCGTCGGCTCGACGCTGGCCCTGGCCTGCCTGGCGATGGCCATCGTCACCGGCAGCGCCGGTTACGTGTTGCTGGGCCTGCTGTGCGGCTACGGTTGCGCGTGGGTCGGGCACTTCGGCTTCGAGAAGAACAAGCCCGCGTCCTTCAAGCGCCCGTTGTACAGCTTCATGGGCGACTGGGTCATGTACAAGGACCTCTGGACGGGCAAGATCCCGTTCTGAGGCGGGTGCACGGCTCAGCGGCGATAGGCAAGCCGCAATGACCAGCCGGCGGCGAGCGGGCGGGCATCCAGCGGGCTGCGCGCGGCCGCGTCGATCAGGCGGCTCGCGCCGAACGAGCCATAGGCGATCCAGTGACGGTCCAGCGCCCTCGTGTAGTACAGGCCGGCGTGCACGCCTTCGAAGCCGGCGCCCGGCGCGTAAATGGTCATGCCTGACGCCGCACTGCCCGCTTCGGTGACGCCGTAATAGCTCTGCATATAGGTCGAGTTGCCGCCGCGCACGCCGACGCCGAACGTCCATTCGCTGACGCGGTCGTGGGCCAGGCGCCAGTCGACGCCGGTGCCAAAGACGAGTCCGCCGCCACGCCCCAGCAGGTCCTGCGCGAGATTCGCCGAGAGCTGCAGGTCGGGGCTGAGCGAATAGCTGGCGAAGACGCGGCCCCGCATCGTGCGGCGGACGTCGGGCAGGCCGCGCGTGTTGTCGGCTGCGTCGCTGTTGCGGCCGCCGTCGAAGCGCAGCGAAATGCCGAGATGCCAGGCCGTCCCGGACAACAGCTCGGCACTCGCACCCGGGCCGTAGACGCGGGTGCCGAAACCCATCAGCGAACTGCCGCCGCCATTGCTCAACCGCAGGCGTCCCCAGCGCAAGGCCCAGACCGGCGTGAAGCTGTCATGCTGCTGAATCGCCCCGGGCGATTGGGGTTGGTGCTGGTACTGCAGGCCGAGGACGTAGTGGTAGTCCGGCTGAGGCTCGCTCGCTGAAGCGGCCGAGGCTGCCGATGCCGGACCAGCGGGCACGGCGGCGGGAGTCTCCTCGGCCGCAGCGACCGAGGCGATGAACACCAGCGCAATACAACAAGCCAGGGCTCTCATGCGCCGAGACTACTGCCGGCGCTCGGGCGGCGCGATCAAATTGGCGCGGCTTCCCCCGCGAATGCGTGAAAAATCGTGTCCTAGCCGATCAGCTTGCCGAGTTCGCCGAGCATGTCGTCGACCATCGCGTCCAGGCCGTACTGCTGGCGCCAGCCCCAATCGGCCTGCGCGGCCGAGTCGTCGATGCGCTGCGGCCAGCTCGCGGCGATGGCCTGGCGGAAGTCCGGCGCGTAGTCGATCTCGAACAGCGGCAGGCGCCGCTTGATCGAGGCCGCGATGCCGGCCGGCGTGAAGCTCGTGCCGGCCAGGTTGTAGCTGCCGCGCTGCTTGATGCTGTCGGCTGGCGCTTCCATCAGTTCGATGGTGGCGCGCAGGGCGTCAGGCATGTACATCATCGGCAAGGCCTGCTGCTCCTCGAGGAAGCAGGTGTAGCGGCCCGTCTTGAGCGCGGAATGGAAGATCTCGACGGCGTAGTCGGTCGTGCCGCCGCCCGGCGGCGTCTTCCAGCTGATCAGGCCCGGGTAGCGCAGGCTGCGCACGTCCACGCCATGCTTGGCGTGGTACCAGGCGCACCAGCGTTCGCCGGCGAGCTTGGAGATGCCATAGACCGTGGTTGGGTCCATGACGGTCGTCTGCGGTGTGTCGAGTTGCGGCGTGCAGGGGCCGAACGCAGCGATGGAGCTGGGCCAGAAGACGCGCTCGAGTTTCCTGGCGCGCGCCAGCTCCAGCACGTTGAGCAGGCCCTTCATATTGAGGTCCCAGGCCCACATCGGGTGCTTCTCGCCATTGGCCGAGAGCGCAGCGGCAAGGTGGTAGATCTGCGTGATGCCATGGCGCTCGACGACGGCCGACAGCGCGCCGGCATCGGTCACGTCGAGCATCTCGTGCGTCAGCTGCGGTACGCGGCCTTCGGGTGCGAGGTCGCTGGTGACGACGCTGGCATCGCCATGGCGCTTGGCGAGTTCGACGGCGAGCTCGGTACCGATCTGGCCGTTGGCGCCGATGATGAGGATCTTGGGCATGGGACTGCTCTTGCTCTGCTTATTTGACGAGGCCGAGTTCGAGCCCGGCCTGGCGGAAGGCCGCGACGGCCTGTTCAAGGTGATGGCGGTCGAGCGCCGCAGACATCTGCGTGCGGATGCGCGCCTGGCCGCGCGCCACGACCGGATAGAAGAAGCCGACGGCATACACGCCCAGCTCCAGCAGGCGCGCACTGAGTTTTTGCGCAACGACGGCGTCGTAGACCATGATCGGCACGATCGGGTGCGTACCGGGCTTGATCTCGAAGCCGGCCTCCTGGATCGCGGCGCGGAAGAAGGTGGTGTTGTCCTCGAGCTTGTCGCGCAGTTCGGTGGAGGCTTCGAGCAGGTCGAGCACGGCGATCGAGGCGCCGACGATGCTCGGCGCGACGGTGTTCGAGAACAGATAGGGCCGCGAGCGCTGGCGCAGCAGTTCGATCACTTCGCGGCGGCCCGTGGTGAAGCCGCCCGAGGCGCCGCCGAGCGCCTTGCCCAGCGTGCCGGTGATGATGTCGATCTTGCCGAAGACATTGCGGTGCTCGTGCGTGCCGCGGCCGGTGCGGCCCATGAAGCCCGAGGCATGGCATTCGTCGACGCCGAGCAGCGCGTCGTAGCGGTCGCACAGCGCGCGGATCTCGTCGAGGCGGGCGATCGTGCCGTCCATCGAGAACACGCCGTCGGTGAACACCATCTTGAAGCGCGCGCCGGCGGCCTGGGCTTCCTGCAGGCAACGCTCCAGGTCGGCCATGTCGTTGTGCTTGTAGCGGAAGCGCTTGGCCTTGCACAGGCGGATGCCGTCGATGATGGACGCGTGATTGAGCTCGTCGCTGATGATCGCGTCCTGCTCCTGCAGCAGCGGCTCGAACAGGCCGCCATTGGCATCGAAGGCGGCCGCGTAGAGGATGGTGTCCTCCGTGCCGAGGAAGCGGGCCAGGCGCGCTTCGAGCGTCTTGTGAATATCTTGCGTGCCGCAGATGAAGCGCACCGACGAGAGCCCGTAGCCATGCGTGCGCAGCGCCTCGTGTGCGGCCTCGACGACCTTGGGATGCGAAGAGAGGCCCAGGTAGTTGTTGGCGCACAGATTGATCAGCTCGCGCCCGTCCGCCGTGCGGACAACCGGGCCCTGCGGCGTGACGATGAGGCGCTCGGCCTTGTACAGGCCGGCGGCGCGGATGCCGTCGAGCTCGGCTTGCAGATGCTCATAAAAGGCCTTGGTCATCGCGCGGCTCCTGGTGCACAATTCATTGAACAGAACGAAGTTCGATATATCGAACAAGCGTGCAGTATATAGACTGAAGCCGCGAGGTCAAGATGTCCGTCACGTCCATGGAGGCTTTGGAGCCGCCCCGCCTGGGAGCCACGCTCCAGGGCCTGCGCCAGCAGCAGAATCTTTCGCTCGACGAGCTGTCGCGCCGCGCCGGCGTCTCGAAGTCGATGCTCTCGCAGATCGAGCGTAACCAGGCGAATCCGACGGTGGCGGTGGTCTGGCGGCTGGCGAACGCACTGCGGGTGGACTTGGCCGAGTTGCTCGGCGGCGAGAGAAGCCCGGCGCCGGCAATCCAGACGGTGCCCGCCCACGCCACGCCACTCCTGGCCACGCCGGACGGGCTGTGCACGCTGCGCATCCTGGGCCCGATCGAGCTGGCGGGCCAGTTCGAGTGGTATGAGCTAACGCTCAAGCCGGGCGGCGCCCTCGAATCGGCAGCGCACGAACCGGGGTCTCGCGAGCACCTGAGCGTGCTGCAAGGTCAGGCCGAGGTCACGGCCGGTGGCACGAGCCAACACTTGCAAGCGGGCGAGACGGCGCGCTATGCGGTCGACGGTCCGCATGCCATCCGCAACTTGGGCCAGAGCACCACGACAGCATTGCTGGTCGTGCTGCACGCCTGACTGGAAACTTCGGCGGGCACTCATCCAGGGGATGAGCAAGCCCTATGTCCTTGATGTCAGGCAATCGACAGGTTGCCGTCGGGCAAGCGTAAGAATTGCAAATTAATGTTGCGGCCTCGTTTCCGACGGCCGCCATGTCAAGCACTCCCACGCTCACCATCGTCCACGTCGTATTCTCCTCGCGCATCGCGGGTGGAGAGCGTCACTGCCTTGATCTCGCGGCGGCCCAAGCGGCGAACGGACACCGCGTCCATATTGTTGGGCCCTCGCGCAGCGCCATACGCGAGGCCATTGCCCCGGGCGTGCGATATCACGGGATGGCACTGCCCCTGCTGCGGGGACGCCGCCTGCAGCGGATCGCCCGGGGGCTCGGCGCCGACGTCTGCCACGCGCACCTGGGCCCGGCATGCAAGGCCGCTGCCACGTTGCCGGAAGGCGCACGCATCGGCACGCTGCACGTCGGCTACAAGCCGCACCAGCACGGCCAGCTCGATGGCGTCGTCTGCGTGAACCGCCAGCAGCGCGGTCAATTGAATAGTTACGGCGGCGAGAGCTGCGTCATCCATAACTGGGCACCCGCCCCCGCCCCAGCTCAGGGCAACCTGCGCAGCACGCTGGGCCTGCGTCCCGAGCAACTGCTCGTCGCCTCCGTCGGGCGCCTGCATTCGACCAAGGGCATGGATGTGCTGATCCGGGCCTTCAAGGCCGAAGCACCGGCTGACGCGGTCCTGCTGATTCTGGGCGAAGGCCCTCAGCGTGCCGAGCTCGAACGCATCGCCGATGGCGATACACGCATCCATCTGCCAGGGTTCCGTTCCGACGTGGACGCCTGCCTGCAGGAGGCCGACCTCTTCGTCTCGTCCTCGCGCGAGGAAGCTTTCCCGCTGGCCGTGCTCGAAGCCATGCGCGCCGGCCTGCCCATCATCGCCACCGAGACCCAGGGCCCACGCGAGATGCTCCAAGGCCAGCCCGCGCGCTTCGTGCCCATTGCCGATGCGCAGGCGCTGGGCCGCGCCCTCGGCGAGACACTGGTGGGCCTGCGCCACCAGCGCCAACGCGTCAGCTACGACATGCGGGCCTACGACCGCAGCCAGGCGGTCGAACAGGTCGAGACCTTCTACCGCGACGTGATCGCGGTCCGTGCCCGAGAAGCCGTCGGCGCTGCACTTGCCTATGCTTGAGGCGCCGCGCAGCGACCTCTGGCAGGTCGGCATCGTGCCGGAGGCCATTGCGCGACTGAGCCCCGAACGCCTTCACGAGCTGCGCGAGCGCATCGACTGGCTGCCCAGCCCGGATCGCTGGCGCTACCTCGCCGACCCATTCGCGCAGCAGCGCGGCCACATGCTCCATGTGTTCGTCGAGGCCTTCGACTACCGCGACAAGCACGGCGTGATCGAGCGCCACGACTTCGACCTCGACCTGCGCGCATGGAAAGGCTGCGAGACCGTTCTCGAGCAGCCTTTCCACCTTTCGTATCCGCAAGTGTTCGAGCACGACGGCGTGCATTTCATGCTGCCGGAAAGCGCCCAGGCCGGCGAGCTCGCGCTGTACCGCAGCGAGGACGGCCTGCGCGGCTGGCGACGCGAATGCCGGTTGCTCGACGGCCCGGTTGTCGACGCGTCCTTGATCCGCCATGGCGGTCGCTGGTGGCTCTTCCATGCCCTGCTGGGCCGCGGCGCGCGCGACCAGCACGAGCTGCATCTGGCCAGCGCTCCCGCCTTGACCGGGCCCTGGGAGCGTGTCGGCCAAGGGCCGCTGCATGTCGACCAGGCCGGTGCGCGCCCGGCCGGCACGCCGTGGACCGATCAGCACGGCGAAGTGATCCTTCCCGTGCAGGACTGCTCGCAGACCTATGGCGGCGCCGTACGCCTGCTGCGCGTGAGCGGGCTGGGCACCGAGGCCTGCCGCGTCGAGCCGACAGCCCATCGTTTCAGCGGCGAACTGGCCTCGGACACGCATCACGACGGCCTGCACACGCTGTCGGCCTGCGGCGAGTTCACGCTCATCGACGTCAAGCGCATCGAGCGATCGCGCGAGCGCCAGTGGCTCGACCTCAAGCGCCGCGCGCGGCGCTGGCTCGCTGCGTTCAGAACAGCTCGGCGAGCTTCAGGCTCTCCCAGTTCGACCGTTCCCACAGCGACTTGAGCGCGCCGCTGCGGCGTGCGAGCAGGCGCCGCAGCAGCGGTGCGGCCGGCGTTTGCGTGGGATCGCACAAGAGCACAAGGCGCTGGGCGCCCTGCTCCTCCAGGCGGCCCAGCAGGTCCAGCGCGAGCAGCGAGTCGAGCACGGGCTCAAGCTGCAATGGATCCACGCGCAACTGCCGCGCCACCTCGAATTGCGAGAGCCCGCGCTGACCTTGCGCGCGCTGCCGCTCCAGCACGGCGATGACCTCGATGGCCAGGGCCAGCCCGGTGCCCGGCGTATCGCGGCGCCGGTGCAGCCCTTGCAGCAGGCTCGGCGCCGTGGCGGCCAGCACCGCGCCGATCAGCATGATGACCCAGCCGAGGTAGAGCCACACCAGGAAGATCGGCACCGTGGCGAAGGCGCCGTACAGCGTCGAGTAGGTCGGGACCTTCTTGAAGTACCAGGCCAGGCCGCTCTTGGCCGCCGTGAACGCGATGGCGACGAAGACCGCGCCGAAGAAGGCATGCCGCCAGCGCACGTGCGTGTTGGGCACGTAGTGGAACAAGCCGGCCACGCCGAGCGTCAGCATCACCCATTCGAGCAGCGAGAGCAGCAGCGAGAGCCCGCCCGGCATCTGGCGCACGAGGCCGCCGCTGGCCGAGATCGCGTAGCTCGTCAGCGCGAGGCTGCCGCCCAGTGCCAGGGGCCCGAGCGTCAGCGCCGCCCAGTAGACGAGCACGCGCTGCGCCAGCGGCCGGGGCCGCTGCACCTGCCAGATCGTGTTGAGCGTGCGGTCGATGGTGAACATCATCATCAGCGCCGAGCCGCCCAGCGCGAGCAGGCCGATCGTGCCGAGGCGGCTCGCCTTCGACGCGAACTGCGTCAGCGCGCCCAGCACCGGCCGCGCGATGGTGTCCGGCACGAGGCTCTTTAGAAAGTACTGCTCGAGCGCCGTCTGAAAGGAATTGAAGATCGGGAAGGCCGTGAACAGCGCCAGCGTGACCGTCACCAGCGGCACGAGCGAGATCAGGGTGGTGAAGGTCAGGCTGCCGGCCGTCTGGCCCAGGCGCCCTTCACGGAAGCGTGCGCGCAGGGTGTGGACGATGCCGCGCAGCGTCAGGAGCGTCTCATTGAACATGCTCGCTATGATGCCAGCATGTCTTCGTCCTCCTCTGCAAGCGACGTGCCGAACACCGCTGCGCGCACCGTCGCGAGCCCGCGCGAAGCACGCTCGCGCGCTCTCGCGCTCGGTGGCCTGACAGCCCTCTTCGTGCTGTGCCTGGCGTGGGAACTGTGGCTCGCGCCGACGGGCCACGGCACGCTCGCCATCAAGGCCTTTCCGCTGCTGGTGCCGATGTCGGGCCTGCTGCGCTGGCGCCTCTACACCTTCCGCTGGCTCTCGCTGCTGGTGTGGCTCTACTTCCTCGAAGGCACCGTGCGCGCGACCAGCGAGCGTGGCCTGGGCGCCTGGCTCGCCGCGGCTGAAGTGGTCTTGAGCCTGCTCGTCTTCGTCGCCTGCGCGATGCATGTGCGCCAGCGGCTCGCCGCCGCCAAGGCATGAGCCTGATCGAGGCGCTGCGTGCGCAGCTCGGCGAACACGGGCTGCTGACGGACGATCTCACCACCTACGAAACCGACTGGCGCCGCCGCTACGCCGGCCGTGCACTCGCCGTCGCGCGGCCGGCCAATGTCGACGAAGTCGCGGCCACCGTGCGCCTGTGCGCCGCGCATGGCGTGGCCATCGTGCCGCAGGGCGGCAACACCGGCCTGGTCGGCGCGAGCACGCCCGACGACAGCGGCACGCAGCTCGTGCTGAGCCTCGCGCGCATGAACCGCATCCGCGCCGTCGACGTCGCCAATCACACCCTGACGGCCGAGGCCGGCAGCGTGCTGCAAAGCGTGCAGCAAGCCGCAAGCGAAGTCGGCCTGCTGTTCCCGCTGAGCCTCGCCGCCGAAGGCAGCTGCACCATCGGCGGCAACCTCGCCACCAATGCTGGCGGCACCCAGGTGCTGCGTTACGGCAATGCGCGCGAACTGTGCCTGGGCCTCGAAGTCGTGACCGCGCAAGGCGAGATCTGGCACGGCCTGAGCGGCCTGCGCAAGGACAACACCGGCTACGACCTGCGCGACCTCTTCATCGGCAGCGAAGGCACGCTGGGCATCATCACGGCCGCCACGCTCAAGCTCCATCCAGCGCCGCGCGCGCAGCTCACCGCGCTGGCCGCCTGCGCCGATCTTGAAGCGGCCGTGGCCCTGCTGGGCCTCACGCGCGAACGGGCCGGCGCCGCGCTTACGGCGTTCGAAGTCATGAACGCCGTCTCGCTAGGCCTCGTGGCCCAGCACCTCCCGCAACTGCCGCAACCGCTCGGCAACGCGCCGTGGACGGTGCTGCTCGAACTCTCCGACAGCGAAAGCGAAGCCCACGCCACCACCGTGTTCGAAGGCCTGCTTGAAGCAGCGCTCGAAACCGGCCTGATCACCGACTGCGCCATCGCGCAAAGCACCACGCAGAGCTGCGCCATGTGGCACCTGCGCGAGAGCATCCCGCTGGCGCAGGCGCAGGAAGGCCTCAACGTCAAACACGACATCGCCCTGCCCGCTTCGGCCATCGCCGGCTTCGTCGCCGCGACCGACGCGGCGCTGCA
>Ga0213872_10000579_pt1 | contig 28340 bp, 26 predicted proteins | sample VelepicomBERX_R2_FD_160071 | JGI IMG/M metagenome (GOLD analysis project Ga0213872, IMG submission 160071) | Rhizosphere microbial communities from Vellozia epidendroides in rupestrian grasslands, the National Park of Serra do Cipo, Brazil - RX_R2 | ecosystem: Host-associated > Plants > Roots >...
TCGAAGAAGAGCGCATCACCACCACCGTTCCGAAGGCGAAAGCTGCCAAGCCGCTGGTGGAAAAGATGATCACGCTCGCCAAGGAAGACAATCCGCACGCGCGCCGTCAGGCGGCGGCGTTTCTTATGACGCCTGAATCGGTGGAGAAGCTGTTCGAGAAGATCGGCCCCCGCTTCCACCAGCGGAACGGCGGCTACACCCGCATCGTCAAGCTCGGCTGGCGCAAGGGCGACGGCGCCGAAACCGCCAAGCTCGAACTGGTCGGTTCGGAGCTCGTGAAGCGTGCAGCGGAGCGTGCTGCCCGCCGTGAAGAGCGCCTCAAGCAGCTGCGCGAAGGCAGCGAAGGCGAAGAGAGCAAATAAGCTCTTTTCACCAAGAAAATAAAAGGCCCGGGAGTTTCCGCTCCCGGGCCTTTTCTATTGTTATTTACGGTTTGCTACGCCTTGTGGCGTTTGTGGCGTTTATGCACCACGGGCTCTGCCGATGGGCTTGGAGTTGCCGCGGCGCTGCCACTCTCTTTATCGGCGTTCGGGCCGATCTTACTCAGAATGCGGTCGTGAATCCAGTGTTCATCCCACCATTCCTTGGGGTCGACCTGGTAGCCTGCAATGAGCATGCTGAAGTGAACGTGATCGCCGAAGGCCATGCCAGTGGATCCGCTGATGCCGATCTGCTGCTCCTTCTGCACCATGTCCCCGACCTTCACGGTGATCCTGCTTAGGTGGCCGTACAGGCTCTGGAGCGAGTAGCCGTGATCAATGATCACGCAGTTGCCATAGATCCCCAGGCGGTCCGCCCAGATCACCTTGCCGGAGTTCGCCGCCTTCACCGGCATATTGGTCGTGGCGGCGAGATCGTATCCGAGGTGCACCTGTTCATCGACTTTCTTCCCGTTGTAGTAGTAGCTGCGCCGGTCGGCAAAGAAGGATTCGCGGGCGCCCTTTACCGGAATGAAGGGCCCGTTCCAAAGAATCCGGTGCTCCGTGTTATTGCGCATCTCGTAGATCTGCTGCGCGTTTGCGCGGCGCGTCTCGCGATTGATCTTGACGAAGCGATCGATCAGACTGCCGCTGCCATCCGGATCTAACTCACCCACGACCTTCTGCAGTTCCCGGTCGTTCAACTGGATGTTGCTTGAGCGAAATTTCTTCGGGAAAACTTTCACCCAGAATGTTGTCGTGACTTCTGTGCCCGCACCGTTCTTTGCAAAGGCTAACGGAACGGTATCAGGTGATACGTCCCAAGGGAAGGGAAACAGCGAGAAGCGGTGATTACTGCTGTCCGGTTCACCGGGCATGGCGAACGTACCGGCTGAATAGTTCGCGACCCGCACACCGGCATCGGTCCAGTTACCGCCGAGATCCAGAATTACCAGTTCCGACCCGCCCTGATTGATATAGTGCTGCCGGCCATCGGCTACGACGGTGGGTGGCCGGAGCACAACCGGGATCTCGTGCTCAACCGTTGTGGTCGCGCCCCGGAAGTCGTTCGATTTCGCCTCGAAAATGAGCTTGGCCGTACCTTCTTTCAGGAATGCTGCCTGCTTCTTTCCGGCATCAAACGTGTAGACAACGCCTTTCTGCTTTGACTTGCTTGTGTCCTGATAAATCTTCTGCCGCTGCCCGTCTTGCTCCAGGATGGCGGAGAAACCTTTCACGCCATGCGGATCATCGACTTCGACCAGCACCGTGGTCGAGTTGCCCAGGGCCGCAACGGGCCGAGCCAGCTTGATCCCGGCTTTCTTGCCCGAGAGCCAAACAGCGCTGAAAAAAACCAGGATGATGGCGACGAATACGCCTAAAACGTACTTGAACATCAGTTAACTACTTTCAAACCTTGATCACTCGCCGCCCCTCGATGCGGTAGTTGCCTTTCAGCATCCAGGCGATGGCTTCCGAATAGATTATGTGCTCTTCTTTGAGAATTCGCTGCGACAGGCTTTCGACCGTATCGTCGTCCAGCACCGGCACGGGCACCTGCAGCACGATGGGTCCGCTGTCGAGGTTCTCGTCCACCAGGTGAACGGTGCACCCGGTGATCTTCACGCCGTGCGTCAGGGCCTGGTACTGCGCGTCCAAACCCGGAAATGCGGGCAGCAGCGAAGGATGAATGTTGAGAATGCGCTGCGGGAATTGCGAAACGAACTTTCCGCTCAGGAGACGCATATAGCCTGCCAGGCAAACCAGGTCGACACCGTGTTCTTGAAGCAAATGAGCCACTTGCGCATCAAAAACTTCGCGTTCTACGCCGGCGGAAGGAATGCATCCGGCAGCAAATCCGAGTTCGCGGGCAAGCGCAAGTCCGGCGGCGTCGGGCTTATTTGAAAAAACGAACCCAACCTCGCAGTCGAGCCGGCCGCTAAGGACATTTCGAGCTATAGCTTCAAAATTGGATCCACGACCGGAGAGGAGAATCCCGAGCCGCTTCGGCGATCCGGCACTCACAGGTAGTGAACCTTCGGCTGCCTGGCGCGTTGCGCGACGACGTGGCCGATCTCGTGGAACGGTTCGCGCAGCTTTTTCAAAATTTGCGAAACGAACCCAATTTTCCTCGCCGGTACAATCAAGACCATTCCGATGCCGAGGTTGAAGGTGCGCCGGAAGTCCTCGTCGGGTATCTCTCCAACGCGTTTCAACAGCGTAAAGATGGGCTGCTCGGGCCAGGACTTGGGATCGATTTCGACCGCGAGCCCGCGCGGCAGGACGCGCGGAATGTTGTCGGTGAGTCCGCCACCGGTGATGTGCGCCGCGCCTTTCAGCAGCTTGGCGTCGTGCACAGCCTGGATAGGCTTCAGGTACGATTTGTGGATTTTCAGCAGTTCGTCGGCAAGTGAAAGCCCGAGTTCGGGCAGCCTGGCATTCACGTCGTGGCGGGCGGTTTCGAACAGCAGTTTACGGGCGAGGGAATAACCGTTGGTGTGGAGACCCTGCGAGGGGAGGCCGAGGAGGAGATCGCCAGGCTCGATGTGGTCGCCCGTCAGCATATGCTTACGCTCGACGGCGCCGACAATGAAACCGGCCAGATCGTACTCACCGGGAGCATACATGCCGGGCATCTCGGCGGTTTCGCCTCCGATGAGTGCGCAGCCATTCTTCTTGCAGCCGCGTGCGATGCCCTCGACCACGCTGCCGCAGACCGCCGCATCCAGCCTGGCAATGGCGAAGTAATCAAGGAAGAAGAGCGGCTTGGCGCCCTGCACGGCGATGTCGTTTACACAGTGGTTGACGAGATCTTCGCCGATGGTGTCGTGGCGGCCGGTGGCAAAGGCAATTTTGAGTTTGGTCCCGACGCCGTCGGCGGAGCTGACCAAAACCGGATCGCGCCAGCCTTTCAGGGAGAAGCCGGCGCCGAAGCTGCCGATGGAAGTAAGAACGCTCGGGGTGAGAGTTTTGGAAGCGTGGCGCTTGATCAGCGAGACGGCGCGGTCCGCCTCATCAATGTTCACACCAGCATCGCGGTAAGTGGTTGTTGTGCTCACTGCTGAAGGAATCAGTGTAGCGAATGGCGCGGCACTTCAGAAGAATAATAGCGAATGGCCTGCAGCGGAGTGGGCGGGAAATCGAGGCAGGCCTGGTAGAGCCTGCCCCTCCTCTCATTCTTGAGGAAAAGTGAAATCGGGATTGTAGCCGCCGCCCGGATCCTGATACAGATCAGGAGGCGCGAGCGGTTTCGATCCCACGGTGACGTTTTGCAGTTCAACTTTGGAATCGGCCTTCTGGCGATCCAGCAGATCTCTGAGCAGAGGCTCAGTGATGGATCCCCTCCGGCGGTCTTTTGATTTCATGGCGGAACGGTAGCACGCCCGGTTGAGCGGCCGACAATGGATGGAGTGTTCCAGCAAAGCCTTTTGAATGGCCAAATAACTGAAGTGCAACGCATTCTGCGCGATTGTGACACAATAAGCACTTTTAGCTAAGCCCTGTGACTGAGCCTTAACACAATGAGATACGGTTCTATCAACGCCGCGGTCTTGACTATTGCCGCGACGTGCGCCGTCGCGATGCAAGCGGAGGTACCCTCCGCGATTGCGATCAAAGACGCGCACGTTGTCACAGTCAGCGGCGCAGATCTGCCCCGCGGCACGGTTCTGTTGCGAGACGGCCTGATAGAAGAGGTAGGTGTAAACATCGCGGTTCCGGCGGACGCGTGGGTGATAGATGGATCCGGGCTCACGGTCTATCCAGGATTCATCGATGCCCTGAGCACGTGGGGAATCCCGAGTGGCGCGCCGCAAGCAAGCGCAAATCGCCCCACCGGCGGAGCACCCACAACACCTGCTCCAGCCGCTCAGACTCAGCCGGAGCCGAGGGCACACGGGCCGGAGGACCGGCCGCAGACGTACTCGTTCGAGCGCGCGGCCGATCTGGTGAATCCGAGCGAGAGCCGGATCGAAGCGGCGCGCGCAGCAGGCTTCACGACCTCAGCGACGTTTCCGAACCGCGGCATATTCGAGGGGCTGGGAGCAATGATCGACCTGGCGGGCACGCGCGGGCGCGATATGGTCGTGGTGCAACCTGTCGGGCAGCAGATCGTTTTCCGTTTAGGCCCGAGCGGCTTTGGCCGGACGTTCCCAACATCGCTGATGGGAAATATCGCTTACGTCCGTCAACTGTTCCTCGATCTCAATCAATACCGTCAGGCCAAGCAGATCTATGATGCTCATCCGGGAGGCAACCGTCGACCTGAGTACGATCACGATCTCGAAGGGCTGGCGGAGTCTCCGCGAATCCTCTTGCCGGCCGATGAGGCGCAGCAGATCGATCGTATGTTGAGCTTCGGACAAGAACTGAAGGTGCCGTTCGTTGTTTACGGGATGCACGAAGCCTACCGGCGCATCGATGAATTGAAGCAGGCAGGCGTGCCGGTGCTGGTCAGCCTGAAGTGGCCGGAGAAGCCGAAGAATGCAGATCCGGCCGAACAACAGGATTACAGGCAACTGGAAATGCAAACGCAGGCGCCCGCGGTTCCCGGCATGCTGGCGAAGGCCGGGGTCAAATTCGCGTTCTATTCGGATGGCGTCGACAACGCCGCCGATCTGAAGAAGGCGGTAAAGAAAGCGATCGACGCCGGGATTTCGCGAGCGGATGCGATCAAAGCGCTCACCCTGAACGCGGCCGAGATTTACGGGGCAGGGGACCGGCTTGGCAGCATCGAGAAAGGGAAAATCGCCAACCTGGTGATGACAAAGGGCGAGGCCTTCGAAGACAAAACGACCGTAGAGTATGTTTTTATCGACGGCAAGGAATTTGAGCCATCGAAGGACCTGCAGAAGGAGCCCGCGAATCGCGGCGAACCGAAGCAACCGGCCATCTCAGGCGATCGAGGAGCGAATTAGATGCGGCGGTTAGCAGCGTTCAGCCTGATCGCGGTGGCGACTGCACTGGCCGCGTCCAGCCAATCGATCCTGATCCGGAACGCCACGGTGCTGACGGTAACAAAGGGCAGCATTCAGAACGGAAGCGTGCTGATTGAGAACGGCAAGATTGCCGCAATCGGAAAGAACGTGAGTGCCCCGGCGGATGCCACGGTGGTAGATGCGACCGGCAGGTACCTGATGCCGGGCATCATTGATTGCCACTCTCACACAGCCATCGAGGGCGGCATCAATGAAGGCTCGGTTTCGGATTCGTCCATGGTCAATATCAAGGACGTGATCAATCCATACGACATCAACATCTATCGCGCCCTCGCGGGTGGTTTGACCGTTTCGAACGTGCTGCACGGCAGCGCGAACGCGATCGGCGGACAGACGGTAGTGATCAAGCTCCGCTGGGGCAAGACGGCGCAGGAAATGCTTTTTGACGGCGCCAAGCCTGGGATTAAGTTTGCACTTGGCGAAAATCCAAAGCGTCAGGGGTATCCGCAAGAGAGCTTCTTTACCCAGGGACAGGTTGTGGAGCGCCGCTATCCGGGAACCAGGATGGGCGTGGAGGAAGTGATTCGCGAGAGCTTCACGGAAGCGAAGAATTATCAGGCCGAATGGAAGGACTACGAGAATCGCGTGGAGCGGGGTGAGCATCCGATTCCGCCCAGAAAGGACCTGCGCCTCGATCCGCTGGTTGAAGTTCTCGAAGGCAAGCGATACGTACATGCGCACTGCTATCGCGCGGATGAAATTCTGATGCTGCTGCGTGTGGCGAATGAAATGGGCTTTAAGATCCGCACGCTGCAGCATGTGCTGGAAGGCTACAAGGTGGCAAAGGAGATCGCGGCTCACGGAGCCGGAGCCTCCACGTTCAGCGACTGGTGGTCTTACAAAATTGAGGCATATGATGCGACGCCATACAACGCGGCGATCATGGCGCGCAAGGGCGTGGTGGTCTCGCTCAATTCGGATTCCGACGAACTCCAACGTCATTTGAATCTGGAAGCCGCCAAAGTAATGCGCTACGGCGGGCTTAGCGAGACCGAAGCGCTCGCGATGGTTACGATTAATCCCGCCAAGCAGCTTGGCATCGACGAAACGGTCGGTTCCATCGAAGTGGGGAAGTCGGCGGACCTGGTTCTGTTTGACAAGCATCCGCTCGACAACTTCTCGAAAGTCGAAAAGGTATGGATTGATGGCCACCAGTATTTCGATCGCGAGAAGGATCTCGAAACACGGCCGGCATTTGAGCAGAAAAAGAAAGCGCTGGAAGAAAAGTTGAAGCCGGCAGCGCAGCGGCCGGCGCGCGGGCAAGGCGGCTCAAATCCGACGGCGGAGGCGATTCAATAAATGAAGAGCGCACACTTACTCGCAATCAGCTTAATTTGCCTCGCGCCGGCATTACTCGCGGGAGGGGATGACAATTCCGTCCTGATCCGCAACGTGGTGATTCATCCGGTCACGTCGCCAGACATTCCTAACGGCTCTGTTCTGGTGATCGATGGAAAAATTGCGGAAGTTGGGATGAAGGTGAGCGCACGCGGCGGTGCTCGAGTGGTGGATGGACATGGGCTTCATTTGTATCCGGGGTTGATCAACGCGGCGACAAACGTCGGACTTGCTGAGATCGGGGCGTTGCGCGACACGGTGGATCTCGATGAGATCGGACCGTTTAACCCTGAACTGCGTGCCGAAATCGCCTTTAATCCTTCGAGTGAGCATATTGCCGTCACGCGTGCTTCGGGCATCACGAGCGTGATCACTCTTCCGGGCAGCGGCGCGCGCGGCGGACGCGGCGGCCCAGCCCCGGTGATCACGGGTCAAGGCGCATTGATGCACCTGGACGGCTGGACGTGGGAGCAGATGGCTGTAAAGCCCGGCGCGGTGATGGATATGCTGTTTCCGCAGATAGGTGGCGGCAGCTCGCGGTACGCGGCCGTTTCCGGCGGCCAGGCCCCGTCCTTCGAGGAGCAGGAGAAACAGTACCGCGAGCAACTGAAGAGGATCGGCGAGTTCTTCGAAGAAGCGCGGCGTTATGAACGAGCGAAAAACGCCGGGCTGGCGGATTTCCAGCGTGACGTGCGCCTGGAAGCGATGCTCCCCGTAATAGATGGCAAGCAGCCGCTATTCATGCGGGCGGAACGGGAACGCATGATCAAAGATTCGGTCGAGTTTGCGGAAAAGGAAAAGGTCAAAATCATCATCGCGGATCCGCATGAGATCGGCCGTACCGGGCCGCTCCTGAAGGAGCACAACATTCCTGTCGTTCTCGGCAAGACGTTCGAGCTTCCGATGCACGATGATGATCCCTACGATGCGCCCTATACACTGCCGAACGAGTTCTACAAGGCAGGCGTCGAAATCTGCTTCGGAACGTTTGACGTCGAGTTTGCGCGCAACGTGCCCTTTGAAGCGGCGCAGGCAGTCGCGTTCGGGCTGCCGCACGATATTGCGCTGAAGGCTCTGACGATCAACAGCGCGGAAGTCCTGGGTGCGGGCGACCGGATCGGTTCGATCGAAAAGGGAAAGTCAGCCGACCTGATCCTTACGGATGGCGATCCGATGCAGGCCAGGACCACCATCAAGCAGATGTTCATCGCGGGGCGCGAAGTCAGTCTGGAATCGCGCCATACGCGGGAGTACGAGAAGTGGCTGGCCAGGCCGTAAGGGTCAGGCGCGTCGTGCCAAGCCCCTCAACTTCTGCCGGCCGCTTCGACCGTATTGATGGGATCTGCCCCTTCCCACGTGACGTCCGCGGTTGGCAATATCTGGTCTGGCGCCGGCTCGGGAGTGCCGACGAACTCGCCGAAGAATCTTCTTTCGGAAAGCAATTGATGCTTGAGGATGTCTCCGACAGAGGTGGAGCGGAGATGCGGACGGAATACCAGATCCTCGTCGGAGAACCCGCCCATGTCGAGAAAACTTTATTTGTTTCGCTCGCGTAGGTGTCGAGCGCATGTTGCAGCAGGGGAACGACACCACGAGGGACGTCCGAGTCTTTGATGGGCGTGGATGCGTAGTTCATACTGACCTCCCGGCGGGTAATCACTTTAAATGACGGCTGCGGGCGGGCTGAAGTGTTGAAATCGGCCCTCTTCGCTATTATGTGAGCGTAAAGTTCGCATAGAGATTCAAAAACGTACAGATGGCATCGTCTGCATCACTTCCCGCGAAAGGCTCGTCCCGTCTGCTCAACCCGATGCTGTTGCTTCGGTTGAAAGAAGAAACTAGGGAGGAGCAAAAGCGCCTGGAGCGAGATCTTGGGCTCGACCGTCCGGACTTGCGGCTGGTTTCCTACATCCCAATCCTCGAACGGCTCTACGGCTTCTATTTGCCGTGGGAGGTGCAAATCGAAGAAGCGCTGAAGCCCCGCCTGGGCGGGTTTGCGCTCGCGCGGCGAAAGAGCTACAAGCTGGAGGCAGACCTGCGCTATGTGGGCCTTGACCCTGAATCAGTGCGCTTCTGCGCGAAGCTTCCGGAATACAAGAATGTGCCGGAAGCGCTCGGCGGCATGTGGGTTGCGGAGGACGCTGTTCTGCGAGGCCAGATCATCAGCCGCCACCTGGAACGCACGCTGGATTTCGCCGGCGGTGCCGGCTATTCCTTTTTCACCAGCTACGGCCCGGACGCCGGCCGTATGTGGCAGGGCTTCCAGCAGGCGCTGCTTGAAAACACACCGCCCGGCAGCGAATCCGCGGTGATCGAATCTGCCAGACAGACGCTTCGAGCGATGCACCAATGGCTGTGCCGACCAAAATAATGTGCGAGAGCAGCGGCGTGCGTCCATCCAGATGAAGCGAACGCCGGCCGACTATTTGCGCCAGGCGATCGGTCTGGCGGTGAAGAATACCGATTCCTGCTGCGGCGGTCCGTTTGGCGCCGTGATCGTGAAAAACGGTGACGTGATCGCAGCCGGAACCAATCTGGTGACGTCCGTCAACGACCCGACAGCGCATGCCGAAATTGTCGCGATTCGCGCCGCCTCGAAGGCGCTCGGGACGCACGATTTGAGGGGCTGCGAAATTTATGCGAGCTGCGAGCCTTGCCCGATGTGCGTGGGGGCAATTTACTGGTCGCGGCTCGACCGTTTGTATTTTGCCTGCACGCGTTATGACGCCGCGCAAGCCGGTTTCGACGATGTTCTGATTTATGAGCAGGTCCCGTTAGCGCCGGACTGCCGGATGATTCGGGGTGAGTGCATGCTGCGCGAGGAAGGCCGGGAGGCATTCACGCGCTGGCTGCGGAACTGTCGAAAAATCGAATATTAGTGTTGACCCAACATTCGTTCGGACGGAGCCTAGCTCACTTCGGCACAAACTCGGTCCTCGCGGGCCGATTCCAGATCCGTGCGAAGTGTGGCCTCAATTTGATATAAAATCACGAGAACTGCGGCACTCGGCGATTCCAGATCACCGCCGATTCTTACGCGAGCGGCGGGCGTGGTAGTGTTCTATGCTTCGTAACTGGTTGCTTAAACGCTCTCGTCCCTACCTTGACAAACACCCCTCCCTTAAGGAGGCCGCCGTTGAATTGGAAATGGGCGCAAACCTCCTCAAGCACAGCGTTGCAACCGTCCTGCCGATCGTAATCAGACCCCTCCCAAGAAAACTGACGGTTGCGATCACTGCCTCCTGCAACTATGGGTGTATTGGGTGCAGATACGGTCGCGATTTCATGCTCGGCCATCACCTAAAGCTAAATATGGTCCGCACGCTGCTCGATGACGCAGCGGCTGCCGGAATGACGACGGTACGCTTTTATGGCGGCGAGCCGTTGATTCATCCCGACCTTGCGGAGATGATACAGCACGCTGAACGTGTCGGCATTCTCCCATATATAACTACGAATGGCTTTCTATTAGATCGTAAGATTGACAAACTGTACGCCGCCGGCCTGCGCATTGCAACCCTGGGATATTACGGTTGGGGGTCTGCCTACGACGAATATACGTCCAGAGCTGGCGCGTTCGAGCACTTCTGTAAGGGGCTTACCGCGGTTCGGGCCTGCTGCGGCAGGGATTTCAAGTTGCAGCTGAACTTTTTGTTAATGCGTCGCAGCTGCTCACTCGACGAATTACATCGCGCATGGGAACTTGTCTGCACTCATGACATGACTTTGCAAGTGGATCTAGTGCACTACTCATTGCCATACTTTACCGAGGGCCCGAATCGCGTCCTACAGTTCACTCCCGGCGACGAGCCGGCCATTCGATGTTTTACAGAAGAGCTGCTGCGGTTGAAGTCCGCTCAGCCAGCGCGAATACCTGAATCGGAAACCTCCATCAGATCGATACCAGATTGGCTGCTAAAGGGACCGGCAATGCGCATTCCCTGTGATGCGTACGAGATGATCTGGGTTGGCGCCGATGGAACGGTCCAGCTCTGCTACGTCACGTTTCCGATGGGCAACCTATATCAAGCACGCTTACGCGAACTTCTGTATAACGAGGCCCACAAGGCGGCAGCACAGAGCTGCTTTCGTCTAGAGTGTCCGAACTGTCACTGCGAACGCAGCACTCGTATCGCTAAACATCTGCCCAGCCGAATTCACTATGCCGGTTGAGTTGGTGGTTAGACGCAAGCGAATGCATGAATTGCGTGCTGTGAGATGTCCATCCCTGTATTGTTGACCACTCGGGAACTCGACATCGGCGGGATAGCGCGCGACGTTACGAATATCGCCATTCACCTGGACCGATCGCGTTTCGAGCCGCACGTCGCTTGCTTTCGGGCGAGTGGAATGCGTCATGAAGAATTGTGCGCGGCGGGGATTCCATTGCTGCACCTGCCGATCGATTCGCTATGTTCGACTTCCGCGGTTACATCCGCGTTCCGCCTGCGCCGATACATCCGAGATCGGGGCATAGTGCTCTTACATTCGTACGATCCCAGTAGCGTGTTCGCGGTGCCGATCACACGGATGATGGGTTTGCCTGCCATCATCGGCAGCCAACTCACCCATCGGACGCTTCTCGACAAACGGACGCGGCAGTTGCTCAGGATGCAGGACCGCATTGCCGATACAATTATCGTCAACTGCGAGGCCCTGCGCCGTCACATGGTCGAGCAAGAACATGTGCCCCCTACGCGGATCGAGGTCTGCTCTGGCGGAGTGGATACAACAACATTCTGCCCGGCCGACTCTCCAAAACCGGAGGTCATCCGGAAGGCCTCACTCGTCGTCGGCACGGTCTGCGCTCTTCGGCCAGAGAAGGGCGTCCGCGTGCTCCAGGAGGCGTTCGCCAAATTAGGGCCGATCCGCGACTGTATGACACTGGTGATCGTCGGCAGCGGGCCTGAGTTGCCCAACCTGGAAGCCAATGCTGCAAGACTTCAAATTAGCGGTTCCTCGGTGTTCGTTCCCGCTACACCAGCGGTTGCTGCCTGGATGCAGGCAATGGACATTTTCGTGCTCCCTTCCTACTCGGAAGGTTTGTCGAACTCGCTATTGGAGGCGATGGCCTGCGGCTGCGCGGTGATCGGGTCCAGTGTCGGTGGCACCCCCGAACTCATCGATGATGGCCGGCACGGTCTGTTATTTCGTGTCAGTGATGCCGCTGACCTGTCGGAGAAAATGGCAATGCTGGCCGTCGATGTGAATCTGCGAATTCGACTCCGCGGTGCGGCGGCGCGGTTCGTGCGTGAGCAACGCACTATGGAAATCTGTGCCAGACGCATCGCCGCGATTTACGAAATGGTGCTTCGCCGAAACGACGCGGCTCATTTATTAAGCCATACGATCAACTAGAGTCGAGGCTCTGCCGCCGACGTTGTTTTGAGAATTCCTCGTGGCGCAGCAGATCGCATGAAAATCGTTGGGTTATGATTCGGACCGCACTGCTTTATCTAATTGCTCGGCTCGAAGTTTCGTGGGCTGTTCTCAGCCGGCCCCCACACAGGCTCCCGGGTAATACAGGAAGCCTCTTCATTCAAGGGCATCCATTTGGCGGCCTCGGCAGCTAACTAGCGCTGAAGAGCAAGCCGGCAGCCGAGCACTACCAGCATGAGAAGCAGCGCCACGCGCAAGGGGCGTTGATTGATGCGGCCGGCAATGGCAGAGCCAGTCAAGGCGCCGAATGCGCCGCCAATGCACAGGTGCAGCAGGAGCGCCGCATCGTAATTGCCGGCTCCGAAGTGGATCAGGCTGCCCACGCCGGATAAGCCTAATCCGAAGCAGAGATCTGTGCCTACCACCTCGGCTGCGCTCAACGGTGTGAAGCCGAGCAGAAGCAACGAGCCGAGAGCGCCAGCGCCCGCCGATGAGAAGCCAACTTCGGCGCCGATGGGCGCCGCGAACCAAGGCAGCAGCCGAGAGCGATCTTTTGACGACTCTATCTTGGGGCGAAAAACGCGATACAGGCGCGCCAGGGCAGTACCGATGATCAACACGCCCAGAACGACGTAGAGCCCATTTTCGTGAGCCGCCTGTTTCAAATGATCGAGCAGCAAAGCGCCGGCCAGGACACCAGGAACTCCGCCTGCCAGCAGGAGGCCAAGCACGCGCAGGTTCACTTGTCTGCGCACTGCATAAAAGGGAACAGAGACAATTTTGACGAGCGCGCCGAACATGAGTGCTGTTCCAACCGCTCTCGCAGGGGGTACACCGAGAAACAGAATCAGCAAGGGCGTGGTCACGCTCCCGGCTCCGACGCCGGTTAGTCCTATTGCGACTGCAATTGCAAATCCGAGTACGACGTCCATGTCGATGCCCTCGGCGTCAATGCCCTTCGGCGATATGGATTCCGCATTCCAGCTTTCGACCTGCCCAACGGCCGGAGCGGGCGTTGTTCGGGTCCTGCGGCCGGGCGGTGCAAGGCTCGCATCCGATGCTGGTGTATCCAGCGTCGTAAAGCGAAACAAGTGGAATTTGTTCCTGCCGTGAATAGGTCCAGACTTCCTTATCCGTCCAATCAGCGAGGGGACTGACCTTCAGCAGGTTCTTGCCGGAAGGCAATGGGAATTTATCGATCGGCTGCAGGTTGGCGCGCGTGGGCGATTGCACGCGGCGCAGGCCGGTAAACCACGTATCGAACTGTTCCAGGGCGGAAAACAGCGGGCCGACCTTGCGCAGCTTACAGCATTGATCGGGCTGCGATTGATAGAGCAACCCGAATTTCGATTCCTGCTGGGCTACGGTTTCCTGGGGGATAAGGTTGACCAGGTTGAGGCCGTATCGGGCGGCCATTTCATCGCGGAACGCATAGATTTCGGCAAAGTGATACCCGGTTTCGAGGAACAGAACAGGGATGTCAGGGATGTATCGCTGGACCAGGCGGACTACCACCATGTCCTCGGCCTGGAAGCTGCACGTCACGCACGGCTTTCCGCCTGAACGCAAGGCGGTCTCAATGGTTTCGAGGGCCGCTGCCGTTTTTGTGATCGGATTCAAAACTTCTGCAGTCATGGTGTAGGTCCCGTCAATCCTTGCGATTCGGCTTCCAGGCGATCCCGAGCCGCCGCAAGAGCGAATCGAGCGCCTTCAGAGTTTCGGGGTCGTGGATGGTTTGCGGCTCCCGGGGGTTTCCCAATGCATCCGCTCCACCGCCGAGTGACAGAATGAGCTTGCCTGCATCCATTTGCCACGCGACATCGGCGGGGTAGTCAAAGGCTGCCGATTCGAATGAAACCGCGCCCGCAATGAGTCCGGCCGCCACGGTGGCATTTGTCGCTTCATCAATCAGAATGAAGCTGCCCGTCGCACGATTCGTCGAGTAGCTGTCGAACATGAGAGCGCGAGCGCTTTCGATATCGACGACGCCGATCTCATTCATGGCGAGGGCATCGGCGGATTCGTGATCAAGCGTGTTGATATTGATGCGGTGGTCGATGCGGCGGATGCTGGCCCACTGCTGGCGAGTGGTGTGCTTCAGACGATAGCGTCCACCCAAGTTTGCGGGCTTCTCGCTCAGCCAGACCAGCGTCGCCTTGATGGAATCTGCCACGTGCGGCAGATCATCGGGGAGAGCGAGCATGTCGCCCCTGCTGATATCGATCTCCTCTTCCAACGTCAGGGTTATCGCCTGCCCGGCCTGTGCTGTTTCGAGATCGCCGTCGAAGGTGTGAATTCCCACGATGCGCGTCTGGCGTCCGGAGGGAAGGACAATGACTTCTTCGCCCTTGCTGACCGCGCCGGAAACGACGGTACCCGCATAGCCTCTGAACTCCTGGTCGGGACGTACGACGCGTTGCACGGGGAAGCGGAATGAGGCCGTGCGGGCGCGGTTGCCCACCGGAACGGTTTCCAGATACTCCAACAAGCTGGGCCCCGCGAACCAGCGCATGTTGCTGCTGCGCGTGACGACATTGTCGCCTCGAAGCGCGCTGATGGGCACGAAGTAGCTGTCAATCGAGTGAAAGCGGCCAAGAAAATGGCGGAAGTCCTGCTCGATGGCATGGAAAACGCGCGAGTCGTAGTCCACCAGGTCCATCTTGTTCACCGCGATCACGAGCTGCGACAGGCCGAGCAGTGAAGATATATAGGCATGGCGGCGCGACTGGGGCAGCAAGCCCTTGCGCGCATCTACCAGAATGATCGCGAGATCGGCGGTGGAGGCGCCGGTGACCATATTGCGCGTGTACTGCTCATGGCCCGGCGTGTCCGCGATGATGAACTTGCGCCGGGGCGTGGCGAAGTAGCGGTACGCCACGTCGATGGTAATGCCTTGCTCGCGCTCCGCGCGAAGGCCGTCCGTGAGCAGCGAAAAATCGATGGCTCCGGCGTTCCGGCCAACGGACGCCTTGGTGACGGATTCCAGTTGATCTTCGTAGACGCTGCGCGAATCGTATAATAAACGGCCAATCAACGTGGACTTGCCGTCATCGACACTGCCGGCAGTAGTGAAACGTAACAGTCCTTTTTCTTTTTCTTGCTCCAGGAATGCCTCGACTGGCTCCGCAGCGTTGAGTACTGTAGCCGCGCTCATTTAGAAGTAACCTTCCTGTTTCTTCAGTTCCATTGAGCCGTCCTGATCGTGATCAATCACGCGGTTCTGCCGTTCCGACCGGCGGAAGGTGATGAGCTCTTCGATAATGCGCGGAACCGTGTCCGCATCGGAGCGGATCGCGCCCGTACAGGGGCTGCAGCCGAGCGAACGCATGCGGCAGCGGACATATTGAGGTTCTTCGCCAGGAAGTCTCGGAACGAACGGCTGTTCGACCGGCAACAGAGAATCACCCCGGACCAGCATCGGGCGCCGCTTGGCGAAGTACAGCGGAACGATGGGAATGTTCTCGGCGTGAATGTAGTGCCAGATGTCCAGTTCCGTCCAGTTCGATAACGGAAACACGCGCAGGCTCTCACCTGCATGAATACGGCTGTTATAAAGGCTCCAGAGCTCCGGCCGCTGGTTGCGGGGATCCCATTGTCCCCTGGCGTCCCGGAAGGAAAAAACGCGTTCTTTGGCGCGGGAACGTTCTTCGTCTCGCCGAGCGCCGCCGATGGCCGCATCAAAGCCGCCTTCGCGGAGCCCATCGAGCAGCGCCGTGGTCTTCAAAGCGCCACAGCAGCGCTGCGTGCCCCAGGCGAACGGGTTTGCGCCTTCTGCGTGAGCCTTAGTATTCGTGTGAACGATGAGCTTAACTCCGAGCTCGGCTGTGTAGCGATCCCGGAACTCAATCATTTCCTTGAACTTATAGCCGGTATCGATGTGTAGTAAGGGGAAGGGAATCGGCGCGGGATGGAGTGCTTTCTGGGCCAGGCGCAGCAGGACGGACGAGTCCTTGCCGATGGAATATAGAAGTACGGGATGCGCGCATTCCGCCACGACTTCCCGGATAATATGGATGCTTTCGGCCTCCAACTGTTGGAGGTGACTGAGCGTGGGCACTTCTCGCAGGTTAGCATGAATGTCTATCAAGCCGATAGGCTAGTGGACTTTTCGGGCTTGTAGTCACCGAGAGAAAATTTGGCGTCGCGAGTTGTTACAAGTGTGTTACACGCAAAAAATCTGGTAGGCTAGCAAGCGCCCGTAGGAGGATGCATGTTCAGGGTGGAATTCTCGCGATTCGGCCTTGTACTGGCGGCCGCCTGCTGTGTTTTAGCGGCGCGCGCCCAGGTTGTTATTGGCCCGACAAACTTACCGGTAGCCATGTCGGGAATATACAACCCGTTGCTCTGGCAAGGGGATGATGCCCAGTTTGCGCTCGATATGCTCCACAGCGCGCACTGCACTTCCGAGATCAGCAAGACAGTAGCGGTTAAGACGTCGAACCAGGCAGTGCAAAACGTCGCCCTGACGATGGCCCGGGAGCAGGGAAAAATCTACCGGCAACTTCGCGGGATGGCGCGGACCTTCAACTTCCCGCTCCCTTCCAAAGACGATTTGAACGATTGCCCTTCGACGGCCCGCATTGCCGAGCTCACTGGAGTGCAAATGGATACGAGCTATGTTGAGCTCCTTCGGAAGAGCACCGTCGCTAACACCTCGCGCTTCGAGGCGGAAGTGGCTATGCCCAGGCGGCCCAGCAACTGGTCGCTGTGGAAGTTCGCGCAGCGAGATTTGCCGATGATGCGGAGCGAGGAAGCGGCGGTGCAGCACGTTCAAGTTCAGACGTTCAACGAGAAGAAGTGAGTCGCGTCAACGGCGCCGATTCTAAGGCGCGTTGATCAGCGACTACCAGCTTGTCTGAATGGGCTGCCGTTCACGCCTCGGGCGGAATCTCTACCGAACAAACTCATCTCGCGGACAAGCCTGCTGGCAGTTACCGGGGCAAGCAGAATGCCGTTACGAAAGTGTCCGTACGCGAGGTACAGTGGGAGGTCTTGCCATGATCCGATGTGGAGGGAATTGCCTCCGGGTCGGAATCCGATCCAATTTTGCGCAGGCGCCTCTTCAAGGAGGCACGGCAACACAAACCGGGCGCTTTCCTCAATGCGCCTTGTGATTTCAGGGCTAACTGTGCGGTCGTATCCTACCCTCTCCACTGACGTACCGGCAATCAGTGGTCCCTCGCTACGCTGCAGAATATATGTGTGGCCGTGCCGGAGGATGGTGGGACAACATCTTTTCTCCGTTCGGTAGCTTATGAGGTGACCCTTGATCGGTTCGCTGGTTGGTACCCGCTCAACACCGATCAAAGGTATCTGGCTACTCCAGGCGCCCGCGGCGAGGACAACCGCGTCTGCTCGAATTATGCCGCTGGAACTGTGCACGAGTGCGTGATGTGAAAAGATCTCCACGCGTTCCGCAGCTGTCTGTTGAAAAATTGAGACCTGGTTCGATTTCCGCTCCAATACTATCTGTAATGCGCGCATCAAGTCACGGGGATTGACAACTGCGTCGCCGGGGTAAAGCAGGGCGCCGAATACATCCTCGCGACGAACGAATGGCCAGAGGCTGCGAATCTTAGCGAGGCTGATGGGGTGGCTCTCGATTCCAAGCGTTCTTTGCTTCTCAGCGCGTGCTTGCAACTCCCGCCACTCTTTCTCGGAGTATGCAAGGTCGAGAGCGCCGCATTCCTGGTAATCGATTCGAATCTCCGACTCATCCTGCAATTCGTTCACGAACGCGGGGTAAAGCTTGCGGCTTTCCAGAATAAGGTCTGTAAGTAAGGACGGCGCATCGATTTCGCCTCCGGGAGCGAGCATTCCCGCACCGGCCCAACTGGCCTCTCCTCCAAACGATCCCTTTTCAAAGATACTGGGGTGCCATCCTTGCTGTGCCAATCGCCACGCGATTGTGGCTCCAACAATGCCTCCGCCAAGAATCGCGGCGGTGGGTGTATTTCTTGATTTAGGCAAGGTCATGCGGTAGCAGGTTTTGAGTATTGCTTTTCAGGCGCGGAAGCCTAGCTGACTCTGGGAAAGATCGTGCGAGCTGATCAGCGATTGCCGGCGTTCTGGCCGGTGGCGTCTTCGATCAGCGGCTTATAATCCAGGCCCACGCTATCCCCTTTAACGTTAGAGCCTGAATACAAAAAATATCACGCCTGCCGTTGACCACCTGTCGAAGCTGGGTCTTTACGAAAAATTAAGGTCCTCTTATTCCGGAATAGCGGCCGAGGAATTCGGATAGACGAGACTGAAAGGGCATCCGCCCCAGTCATCAGTTGCTCTGCAATTTGAGCTTGTTTGATCGCGTCAGGAGAAGAGCGATCCGACGACGTGCGCGAAAGTAGCGAGACTTAACGCAGTTGATTGAGACCTTCAGTTGATCAGCAGTTTCGGCAGTACTCAAGCCCCGCAGAGCAAGCAGCTCAATAACTATCCGGTACTTAGGGGGCAGCTTTTCAAGGGTTGAATGGATAAGCCGAGCCGATTCCTTGCGCTCCATTGCGCGGGATGGAGTGTCACTATGATCAAGAACCTGGAGCGAAGCCTCTTCGAGGTATGAGGGCGGCTGCATAGAGAAGCGCTGCCTTCGATATTGACGGACCTCATTGACAGCGATTGATATCAGCCAGGTGCGAAAGGTTGATGCAAAGCGAAACGTATGCAGATTTGTGTAAGCCTTCAGCAGGGTCTGTTGCATCACGTCCTCCACGTCGAAGGTGTTAAAGACCATTCTCGCGACCATAGAACGCAGCATGCCGATATGCGGCTGAATCAGGCACTCAAAGTTTTCAGCCTCACCCGCGCAGATCTGCCCAATGAGAGCAAGTTCCCGGGTCTCGAATGCGGAGTTGTTAACGCTCACTCAGTTGCTCCATATATTTGGGGTTATGTCGCGCTTCCTGCAATTAGCGAGCCGAAACGAAGAGGCTGCACCCGCAGTTGAACTGCTCGCACAGAAAACAGCTATCGGCGCGTGCACGTTGTATTTAGAGCAGCTACCGGCGTCTGCGTTCGCATGGAGCGACAGAATCCGCAATCGCCGCCGCTGTCGAAAGTCAGCAGGTCGACACCTCAAATCGGGCAATAGCATTTCGTGGATTCTTGAAGATCCTGGGAATGCAGGAAGGGCATGGATTCCGGACGTGAAGGCTGATTCTCGACGCGCCGACGCTGCTATTGCAGGGGCTTTACACTCAGGCAGGATGTATTTAGCGAGCACGCTTGCCACGGCCTTTCGCACAGCAACAGGGGAAAGCTTTCCCCATCGGGCATTGGAAGACTCGCGGTCCCAAGGCACACGTGGGGACCGGTGAGTCTGCAACCCTCGGAGTAGTTAGCTAAGGTATGCTCGCCTGTCTAAAGTAGGCGGCTGCCTCGGAATACATGGACGAAATGTCGATCCCCTTGCGTAAGATTCTTGCCATACCTGTTACTCCCAGCCCTTCCGCCTTTCTGGTGAATGACAAGCTTCGGGCGTCTTCGTTGAAGTCGACCTGGATCAAATCGCCGGATGACACCTGATCACTCGCAATCAAGTTTGAAAGAGGCCGGACGAGCAGACGTTCAATTGCCCGCTTTAGGTGCCTCGCTCCGTATCTACGGTCGGTACCCTGTGCGAGGAGGAAACTCTTGGCAGGATCCGTTACGTTGAAGACGAAAGGCTTTTCCAATGGAGAATGCAGGATTCGCTTTTGAACGTTAGTGAGCTCAATGTCGAGCACGCGACGCAGCTCCGGCTCGTCCAGCGGCTTGAACACTACAAGCTTGTCAATGCGGTTAATAAACTCAGGCGTGAACCTACGGCGAGCCGCATCTTCACCGGTCTTGGCGAGCTTCCGAGTCAGCTTCTCGTCGATTTTGTCCGATTTAACATTTGCGAGCCGTGCGTCGAAACCAAGTTTCGGTGTGGCGATCGCTTCCATTTCAGCCGCACCGATATTGCTGGTCATGAAAATCATGCAGCGGGAGAAATCGACCCTGCTGTTATCCCCGAGCGTCAGAACACCTTTGTCCAAGATTCCCAACAGCAGATTCCAGAGAGCGTCACTCGCTTTCTCGATCTCGTCAAAAAGGACGAAACTAACCTGAACGTTGTCGGTATGGTATTTGTCCAGCTCCCTCTGATTCAGCGCGGCATGTGTCTCGCGATGTCCCAGGTAGCCTGGAGGCGAACCGATCAGTTTGGCAATTTCGTGACTGTGCTGAAACTCGCCGCAGTCGATTTTGATCACGGCTTGCGGATTGTTGACCAGGGCTTCCGCCAGTGCCTCAACTGTACGGGTTTTTCCTGATCCCGTAGGACCCAGGAGCAGCAGATTTGCGATGGGCCTGCCCGGATCGCTCATTCCGGCCAAATGCATCTGGTAGACATCGACGATCTGGTCTACCGCTTCATCTTGCCCGACCACCATACCATGCAGGGCGTGATGTAAAGATGTGGCGTCGGCGCCTGTTCTGGTTGGATCTAGTGGTATTTGGAGTTGACTCATCGCCGTGCTCCCTTTCTTTTCGTTCCTGCAAGAGAACGAGCAAATGAGCTGCCACCTTGGCGATTTTGTGAAACACGCTGTAATAAGCGATTTAATCTGAATTTCGGCGGGTTGTGCGGCCTTTTTCCGGGGACGAATAATGACGAAATGCCGAGCAAATGCCGAGCGGTTGTCACTTTCCCGACGCGCGTGGCTTGTCCTGGTTCACGACACTAGGGACATCCGAAGGTGTTGCGTGCGGACTCAGGAGCTGCGTTCTGTTATCAGATCGATGATCGAATTCAACGCCCGTTGAGCGGCACTCTCAGGAAAGGCCGCCAGGATTGCGCGTGACTTGTCCGTGAAGCTGTGAGCCCGATCATAAGCGCGGCCGATCGCGCCGTGGCGCTCCAGAATCTGCAGAATATGCATGAAGGGCACCTGCTCGTAGCTGGATTCGCCGATGACCGTCTCCACCGCCCGGCGCTCCTCAGCGGAAGCCTTCTCGAGCGAATAGATCATCGGTAGCGTGACCTTGCCCTCGCGCAGGTCGTTGCCGGCAGGCTTGCCTAGAATCTTTTCGGTGGAGGTGAAGTCAAGAATGTCATCAACAAGCTGAAATGCCATCCCAAGGTTCCACGCGAACTCGCCCAGCTTTGATTCGGTGGATTCATCGGCACCTACAGCGACGGCGCCCAGGCACGCGCAGGCAGAGAACAGGCTGGCTGTTTTTCGATCGACCAGCTCCATGTAGTCGGCTTCGGTGATATCCACGCGATGCAGACGGTCCAGTTGGAGCAGCTCGCCCTCCACCATCATCTGGGTGAGCGAGATCAGCAGGTCGAGGATGTGGAAATTCCGCTCGCGCAGCGCCACCTGAAAGGCTTGCATGTAAAGCCAGTCGCCGGCCAGCACGGACGTATGGTTGCCCCACACAATGTTGGTTGACGGACGCCCGCGCCGTGTCTTTGCAACGTCGATGACATCATCGTGCACGAGGGTCGCGGTGTGAATCATCTCCACCACAGCCGCGAGCCGCCGCGCGCAATCGTTCGGAGGAGCAAACAGCCGTGCGCACAGCAGCAACAGGGCAGGGCGCAGCCGCTTGCCGCCGCCCGCCTGCAGATACTGGTTGATCGTCGTGATTGCCTCGACCGAAGCGACCGACTCGACGCTGATCTCGCGTTCTACATCCTGTAAATCCGACTTAACGAGATCGAAGGCTTCGCGAGCTGTGGTCGACTGCCGGATTTTGCTGAACATGTCGGGTGGCATCCTCAGTTTAACCGTTGCTGCTATCCAGCGTCTTGTGACCCGAGAACGTGAAAGATGCGCTCGAAATTGCGCATAGTCTGCGCGGCAAGCTCTTCCGCTGAGACACCCCGTACCTCCGCAATAGTCTTTGCGGTGTGTGCCACAAAAGCAGGTTCGTTGCGCTTGCCTCGATGCGGCACAGGAGCGAGATACGGAGCATCGGTTTCGAGCAGCAAACGGTCTGAAGGCGTGATGCGAGCCGCTTCTCGAATCTGAGACGCTTTCGGAAAAGTGGAGACGCCGCCAAACGCGAGATAGAAGCCAAGATCGAGGCACTCACGCGCCTGGCCGGCCGTACCCGTGAAACAATGCATCACGCAAGGCAGGCCGTTGCCCGCCCAATGCCGGCGCAGCACGTCCAGTGTATCTTCCCAGGCATCTCGCGTGTGGATCACAATCGGCATACGCGCCGCGGCTGCCATTTCGAGCTGCTGAATGAAGACCGGAAGTTGCGCTTCTCTCGGCACACCCCAGTGATAATCCAGGCCGATTTCGCCAACCGCCCTGACTTTCTGATGCGATAGCAGGCGCTCCAGGTTGGTGAAAGTGTTTGCGTCGATCTTCGGTGCGTCGTTCGGATGGACGCCAACGGTTGCGTAGATAAACGGATACAGCTCGGCTATGCGGACAGCCGCCTCCAGATCAGGCGGACCTTCTCCGGTACCAATAGAGAGAATGTACTTCACCCCGGCTTCGCGCGCGCGTTTGAGGACTGCATCACGGTCTTCCTGAAACTGCGCGTCATCGAGATGGCAGTGGGAATCGACCAGTTCCACCGAGTACGCCTCACTTCAGGCGGGCGCCGACGGGGATGTCTTCATGGAAGCCGGCGAGGACCGGGAGACCGCCCTCAGTGCTGGCCGCGACGATCATGCCCTGCGACGTAAGACCGCGGAGCTTGCGCGGCGCGAGGTTCGTGACGATCACGACTTTGCGCCCAATCAGTTGCTCGGGTTTGTAGGCGAGGGCAATGCCGGCCACAATCGTGCGAGGCTCCGCTTCGCCGATATCGACTTTCAAATGCAGCAGCTTGTCGGCACCCTTTACCGGCTCGGCCGACTTTACCTCGCCGACGCGCAAATCGACTTTGGAAAAGTCGTCGATGGAGATCAGGTCGGCGTTCGCTTCGGGCGTGGCAGGAGCCGCCGGAGCGGTATCCGAAGGCTTGCCTACTAAAGCGGCTTGCCGATTCTTTTCAACTTGTTCGAGTTCCTGCATTCGTTCAATCGTGGGTTTCGGGTCGAGTCTTGGAAACACTGGAGCAATTGTGCCGATTTTCTGTCCAGCCCGCAGCTGCCCCCAACGCAGTTCCTCGCCGTTTATCGCGCTTACCGGCTGCGTGAAGCCGAGCTGGTTCCAAGTCGTCTGCATTGACTGCGGGAGTACAGGACTCGCCAGTGCGCAGACGAGCCGCAGCCCTTCTGCAGCCGTGTACAAAGTCTCGTCGAGCCGCTGTTTTGCCTCGCCGGACGTATCTTTCGCCAGCTTCCAGGGCGCGCGCTCGACAATAAATTTGTCTACTGCCGAAATGATGCTCCAAATCTGCTCCAGCGCGCGGGAGAACTCGAACCGCTCGTATGCCTCGAGTGCGGCGGATGCGGCCTTTGTGGCGAAGTCCGCAATGACCTGATCGCCTGGCGGCGATGGAATCAGACCATCGCGGTACTGTTGAATCATGTTCAGCGTTCGGCTCGCGAGATTGCCGAGCCCGTTCGCCAGATCGGAATTATAGCGCCCTACGAGCGCGTCAAAGCTGAAGCTCCCGTCCTGCCCGAACACGATCTCGCGCAGCAGGAAATAGCGCAGCGCATCTACACCCATCACCTCTGCAATCGGCGTGGGGCGCACGATGTTACCGCGCGACTTACTCATCTTGTCGTTTTCAAACAACAGCCAGCCGTGCGCGAAGATCCGCTTGGGCAGCGGCCAGCCGGCGGCCATAAGAAACGCCGGCCAGTACACGGCGTGGAAGCGCAGAATCTCCTTGCCGATCAGATGAAGATCGGCAGGCCACAACTCGTCTTTTCGGTCCTCAATGGCGCTGATGTAAGTCGTAAGCGCGTCGAACCAGACGTAGAAGACATGCGACGGATCGGCTTCCACGGGGATGCCCCATTTGATGCTGGTGCGCGTGATCGAAAGGTCAGAAAGCCCTTGCTTTACGAACGCCAGTACTTCATTGCGGCGAATCTCAGGCTGGATGAAATCGGGATTCTGGTCGTAGAACTCGAGCAGCCGCTCGGTGAAGGCGGACAGCTTAAAGAAATAGTTTTCCTCCGTCACTTCCTCGTAAGGCTTGCCGGTTTCCGGATCGATGTCGCCCGGCTTCGCATCGGTAACGAACGATTCGCTGACGACAGCGTAAAGGCCGGTGTAAGTGCCTTTGTATATATAGCCGTTCTCGCAGCAGGCGTTGAAAAGAGCGTTGACGAGTTTGGCGTGATTCTGCGCGGTTGTGCGCTGAAAGCGATCGATCTCGAGGCCGAGTTTTTCCCACTGACTTCGAAATTCCTGCGAAATCAAGTCCACGAACTCGCGAGGCGTTTTTCCCTGAGCCGCAGCGGCGCGCTCCACTTTCGTACCGTGCTCGTCCGTGCCCGTGGTAAGCGTCACGTCGTAGCCTCGCATCCGCTTAAAGCGCGCAATCGTCTCCGCCGCGATAGTCGTATACGCGTGGCCGATGTGCGGCGCGGCGTTTACGTAATAGATGGGAGTAGTGAGGTAATACTTGCCTTTACTCATTTCGAATGGTTCGTCTGTCTGCGAAATGCTTCGCCAGCCTCTGCCATCACCGTGCGAAGCGCGACTTTATGTGCTTTGGCTGCCTGCAGGCAATCGTCGTACTCCGGCGCGAAGCTGTTGTTGTCCGTATATTTCACTCGTATTTTGCCGTATGGCGTTTCGACCTGTGCGATCTCGCGTGCCAGCACGCGACGCTCGGCCTGCAGCACACGAACGCCGAGCGTGCTCGTTTCCGCAAATAAGATAGCCGCGAGCTCGTCGACCAAGTCAGGCCGCGTCATCACAGAAATTAAAGTCGCAGGCCGATTTTTCTTCATAAAGATCGGCGTCAAGGTGACATCGAGCGCACCCGCTTCAAAAAGGCGTTCCATTGCATACCCGAGCACCTGTGGCGTCGAGTCATCAATGTTTGCTTCGACCATGCTGACGGCAGTCGATTCCGTCGCGTTGGTGCGTTCTCCGATCAGAACCCGCAGCACATTCGCCTGCATCGGGAAGTCTTTATCGCCGGCTCCGAATCCCTGGGCGAGAATACGCACCGGAGGAAGAGAGCCAAACCCGCTGGCGAGCGCTGCCATTAACGCCGCGCCCGTTGGCGTCGTGAGTTCAGTTTCGGGGCCCGACGCGTAAACCGGGCGATCTTTGAGAAGCTCCGCGGTTGCGGGTGTTGGCACTGGCAGAACGCCGTGTTCCGTGTTCACCGTTCCGCTACCCACGTTGATGCGCGAGCTGCGAACTTCTTCTATGCCCAGCAGGTCAAGTGCGACGCATGCGCCGACGATGTCGCAGATCGAATCCACGGCACCCACTTCATGGAAGTGAACCTTTTCGATCGGGACGTTATGCGACTTCGCCTCTGCCTCGCCCAGCCGCCGGAATACGGCTAAGGCGTTCTGCCGCGCGTGCTCCGACAAATCGCCTCCCAGGATGATTTTCTCGATATGCGGGAGGTGGCGATGTTTCTTCTGCTCCCCGAACTCGACGGAGAATTTGGACGCGGCGATGCCTTTGCGTTTCGTTTTCTCGATGCGGAACTTCGCCTCGAGGTTCAGGCTTTGCAAGGCCGATTCGAGCGCGTTCCAATCTGCGCCGGCGTCGATAAGCGCGCCGACAGTCATATCGCCGCTGATGCCCGAAAATGAGTCGAAATAACAGATTTTCATGTGGTTAGGCGAAGTTCCGATGTTGCCGGGTTTGGAACTTTCAGTTTACAGGGCGGGTTTGCTTTCCGGGTTCCGGACGAGCATTGCGCGTGCCCGCTGCACGTCTGCCAGCGCCTGCTCAGTGTCGCGCGCCAGCGCCGTCAAGTGGCCCATTTTGCGGCCCGGACGAGCGCTGAGCTTACCATACAAATGCAGCTTCACATCGGCGACGGAAGCGGCCGCAACCCAATCCGGTTCATGCTCGTTCCACAAGTCACCGAGAAGATTGGCCATGGCCGCCGGCGCCAGTTGAGTTACCGCGCCAAAAGGCAGAGCACAAACCGCGCGCAGTTGCTGCTCGAACTGGCTGGTGATATTCGCATCGAAAGTGAAATGACCGGAGTTGTGCGGCCGCGGCGCCAGCTCGTTGATCAGCAGCCGGCCGTCTTTGCAGACGAAAAATTCGACGCAGAGGACTCCGACCACATCCAGTTTTTCCAGCACCTCGCGAGCGATTTCGACGGCTTCGCTCCCAATCTTGTTGGAGACCCGCGCCGGAGCGATCGTGATATCCAGAATGCCGTTTCGATGTTGGTTCTCCACTGCGCCGAAATGGACGAACTCTCCATGCACGCTGCGGGCAGCAACAACGGAGATCTCGCAATCGAAATCGACGAAGGCTTCGAGTACGGCCTCGCTTTCGCCCACGGCCTTCCACGCAGCCGGTAGGTCCGCTTCGCCCAGAATCCGATACTGCCCCTTGCCGTCGTAGCCAAAACCGGCGGTTTTGAGGATCGCCGGAAGACCGAGTTCGCGTGCGGCCCGGATCAGTTCGTCAAGCGATGCCACCCGCCGAAAAGCCGTCACAGGCAGACCGGCATTTGAGAGAAACGTCTTTTCGCGCAGGCGGTGCTGGGTGGTGTGAAGAACGTGTCCGGCTGGCCGTACGGGCGCGCATCGTGCGGCAGCCGCAGCGGTTTCGGCCGGCACGTTCTCAAATTCGAACGTGACCACCGAAACTGCGCGCGCGAACTTGCACACCGCGTCCAGATCCTCGTAAGGAGCGTTCACTTCGACGTCCGCGACCTGCCCGGTGGGCGTATCTTCATCCGGGGAGAGCGTGTGGACGCGATACCCCATCCGCCGCGCAGCAATCGCAAACATGCGGCCCAGTTGGCCGCTTCCCAAAACGCCGATGGCGCTGCCGGGGAGGATCGGCATCGAATCGCAGCTCAAAGCACGCGATCCTTCAAAACGGACTCGGTCTGCTGTTGACGCCAAACGTGAAGACGCTCGCGGACCTCCGGATATTTGTTGCCCAAAATACTGGCGGCCAGCAGCGCAGCATTGCTTGCGCCCGCGTTTCCGATAGCCAGCGTTCCTACGGGTACACCGGCCGGCATCTGCACGATGGAAAGCAGGGAGTCCACTCCATTCAGAATGCTGCTCTTGATTGGTACGCCCAGCACCGGCAGTGTGGTGTGCGCGGCCACCATGCCTGGAAGATGTGCGGCGCCGCCTGCGGCCGCGATGATTACCTCGAGCCCACGTTGAGCGGCGCCCTTGGCGTACTCCGCCATCCAATCCGGTGTCCGGTGCGCGGAGACGATTCGGCACTCATGCGCGATGCCCAGATTCTTCAGCACCTCGCTTGTGCGATGCATCGTCTCCCAATCGGATTTGCTGCCCATGATCACGCCGACGAGCGGTTTCTCCGTCAGCGATGCGTCTTCCATCAAGTACTGTTCCTATTATTCCCAGGCACTCGGCTCGATGCCTGAGTTGATTCCGCGCAGGTACACCTTTTCGCCGATTTCAATCGTCTCGAGGGCGAGCCGCGCGCCAGCTTCCTTCATTATGTGGAGCGATGCGCCCATGATCTCCGGGCCGATGCCGTCGCCCTGCGCGACGGTGATTGGAACAAGGTTCGACGCCATAGCTACAGCATTATTAGATCAAAGAGGCTAAATCGAATCGGATACCGGGGCCTGGCGCGCGCATTAAATGAATCCGTAAATGAATCCGTCCGTCAAAGTTACGTCTGGCCGGAATTGCCGGGCCGGCGCCTTTGGCGCCCATTCGCACCGTATATTTTCTTGTCAAACAAGAAGGAGTACACTGTCAGTGTTGGCTGCGGTCTGCCGACTGTTGAGATACACTCAAGGCTCAAACCGATCGCTTGTTCTAAGTCACTCAGAGTGAAAGACTACATCGAGCTCACCAAACCTCGGATCACGTGGCTCATCGTCATGAGCACGGCGATCGGCTATTACTTCGGGCACGTTGGCGCCTGGCATTTGTGGGCTATCGTACACACCTTGCTTGGTACTGGGCTCGTCGCTTCGGGAACGGCCGCGTTGAATCAGTGGTACGAACGCGAAGCGGACCGGCAGATGCGGCGCACGCAGATGCGGCCGTTACCTTCGGGGCGCCTGAGACCGAAAGAAGCCCTCTGGTTTGGAATTGCGCTGGCAGTCGCAGGCGGTCTCGAGCTGGGATTTGGGGTCAATTGGCTGACCTCAGGACTCTGCATTCTGA
>Ga0213872_10000580_pt1 | contig 28227 bp, 16 predicted proteins | sample VelepicomBERX_R2_FD_160071 | JGI IMG/M metagenome (GOLD analysis project Ga0213872, IMG submission 160071) | Rhizosphere microbial communities from Vellozia epidendroides in rupestrian grasslands, the National Park of Serra do Cipo, Brazil - RX_R2 | ecosystem: Host-associated > Plants > Roots >...
TCGCAGCGCTGTACCTTCAGCAGCGGGCCGAAGTGTTCTTCGTCCGGCAAGTCGGCCACCGCCGTGACATCCAGGATGCCTGCAGACAAGAGCGCCGTACCCTCTTCGATCCGCTGCATCGGCAGCAGTGCCTTGGCACCGCGTGCGATCAGATTGGTCTGCGCAGCCAGCAGGTGGTCCGCCGCAGCTACCGAAATCACGGCACCCATGAAGGGCTGCTCCGCATCGTCCCAGCGGCCAACCTTGAGATTAGACGCCACCTCGACCAAGCGCGCCAGAAAAGCATCGCCCGCTGCGCCATTCGGGACGATCAGACGGCGTGCGCAGGTGCAGCGCTGACCAGCAGAGATAAAGGCCGACTGGACGGTCTGGAACACGGCGGCATCGGTATTCGCCACCTCATGCACGATCAGCGGGTTGTTGCCGCCCATTTCCAAGGCAAGGATCTTGTCCGGCGCGCCGGCAAACTGCTTGTGCAACTGCTGCCCCGTGCCGGACGAACCGGTAAAGAACAGGCCGTCGATACCAGCATGGCCGGCAAGCGCCACGCCCGTATCCTTGGCACCCTGCAGCAGGCCGATGACGCCTGCCGGCAGGCCGGCTTGCTGCCACAGTTCAACCGTCTTGTGCGCCACCATGGGGGCCAGCTCAGAAGGCTTGAACACCACGCAGTTGCCCGCCAACAGCGCCGGCACGATATGCCCGTTGGGCAGATGGCCAGGGAAGTTATAGGGACCGAACACGGCCACCACGCCGTGCGGGCGATGGCGCAGCACCGCCTGGGCGTCGCCCATGGCGCTCTGGCGCTCACCCGTACGTTCCTGATAGGACTTCACCGAGATATCGACCTTGCCCACCATGGTTTGCACTTCGGTCAGCGCTTCCCAACGCGGCTTGCCTGTCTCCAGGCCGATGGCGTCGGCTAGCACCGCCTTATGCTCGGTCAACAGTTCGGCAAAGCGGCGAACGATCTGTTCTCGCGCGGCGAAGCCCAGATCGCGCCAGCTACGGAAGGCACGGCGTGCGGCCTTGACGGCAGCATCTACCTGCTCGGCGCTGGCAGCCTGGCCTTGCCAAACGACTGCCTGGGTAACGGGATTGCGCGAAGCAAAGGACTGGCCCTGGCCGGGGAGCCATTGGCCATCGATATGATGGTGGGACATCGGTTCGTACTCCTCGGGCACCCTTCGTTGGGGTGCCGTTTCAAAATCAGCTGCGTGCCGACAAAGGCACTGCCCGCACGCTGTCGCCCGGCTGGATGGCGAGCTTTTCAATCACGGCATGGCTCAGCGGCAATCCGTTGTGCGACGGCTCCGTTTGCGTCAGGCAGACGCGGAAATCGTTCAAGCGGCGATTCGACACCATCCAGTTGCTGCCCGTCGTGGCTTCCGTCGAGGTCGCCGTGAAGGTGCGGCTCGCACGCACGGCGCGGATATCCGGTAGGGCGCACTCCACCGTTGGGCCGGCGTCGAAGATGTCCACGTAGCCGTTGTAGCGAAAGCCCTCGGCCTCCAGCATGGAACGGGCCGGACGCGTACCGTCGTGCACTTCGCCGATCACGGCACGCGCCGCTTCGCTCAGGAAGGTGGTATAGACCGGATGCTGCGGCATCAACTCGGCGATAAAGGACTTCTGGCCGATGCCCGTCAGGTAGTCGGCCTGCGAGAAGTCCATCTTGAAGAAGTGGCGACCCAGGCTCTCCCAGAACGGCGAGGCGCCCTGCTCGTCCGACACGCCGCGCAGTTCCGCAATCACACGCGGGTTGAAGCGCGCGGGGAACTCGGCCATGAACAGGAAGCGGCTCTTCGAGAGCAGGCTGCCGTTGTTGTCGCGGCGCCATTCCGGGTGCAGGAACAGGGAGCAAAGCTCGGCCGAGCCGGTCAGGTCGTTGCACAGGAACAGCGTATCGAGCTTGCGGTAGACGCCGATCTCGGTCGACGCGCGCACCGATACACCGGTGCGGTAGTTGTACCAGGGCTCGTTCAAACCGACGGCACCTTCGATGCCGCAGATGCCCACGACCTTGCCCGTGTTCGTGTCTTCCATGGCAAAGACGAAGCTCGAATCAGCGGTCTCCGGCGCAGCATCGGCCGGTGCGGATTGCGCGGCAACGGACGCCGCAATGCGGCGCGACAGGCGCTCTTCATTGGCCGGCAGCGTGGTCACACCTACGCCCACACTGGCGGCAAGCTGCATGAGCGCAGACAAATCATCGTGACGGATGGAGCGGACTAGGATCATATTTATTATTGTCCTGGATCAGAGTGGCGAAACGCGTACGACATCGCCTACAGCAAGGCCTAAGGCCTCACGTACGGCTGGCGCCAGCGCAATGCCATGGTCCGTCACGTCCGCTTCAGCGACGGTAGCGCGGAAGTCGTCCAAGCGCGTCGTCGACACCAGCCAGGCTGCGCCACCCACGCTGCCTTCCATGACCTTGGCCAAGCAGCTCTGCGCAATGGTGCGGATACCGCGCGTTGCGGCGTGCAACGTTGGGCCGCCATCGAAGATGTCGATATAGTTCTCCGTCTCGAAACCTTCACGCGTCAGCACGTCGAAGGGCACCGCAGAATCGGGACCGACCTCGCCCATCACGGCCTGCGCTTCGTCGCTCAGGAGCGGCACGTAGAGCGGGTGCTGCGGCATCATTTCCGCGATGAACTTGCGTCCCTTCACGCCACAGTAGTATTCGGCGTCCTGGTAGTCGATGCCGAAGAAGATGCGGCCCACGGAATCCCAGAACGGGCTGGAGCCGTCTGCTCGCGTACTGCCCAACATCTCCGACACCACGCCGTCGGCGAAGCGCTCGGGCCACTGGGCGATGAACATGAGGCGCGCGCGCGACAGCAGGTCGGAACCACGCGTAAAGCGCAGCGATGGTTGCACGTAGAACGAGGTAAGCAGCGTGTTGCCCGTCAGGTCGTGGCACAGCGATAGCGCGTGAATCTTGCTGTGGATGCCCAAGCCTGGCGCCGCATGAATCAGCGTCTCGTTGCGGTAGCTATAGAACGGCTCATTGAAGCCGGCGGAGGCGACGATGCCCGATACGCCGACCAGCGTATCGGCGATCTTGTCTTCCAACACGAAGAAATAGCTCTCCTCGCCGTAGTACGACACATCGGCCGCGATCGAATCGATGGACGCCTGCACCTTGCTGGCAAGCGTGTCCTGGTCGACCGGCAGCGAGGTTACGCCCACCGGGCTTTCCGACGCCAGTCGTTCGATGGCCGGCAGATCGCTCTGGCGGGCGGGGCGGAATACGAGCACCGTCTATCCTCTCGTCAGGCGCTGGTCACAGCGCGGACAGCACGCTCGAAGCGGGCCATGCCTTCGTCGATATCGGCGTCTTCGATGATCAGGCTGGGAGCGAAGCGGACCACATCCGGGCCAGCCTGCAGAACAATCACGCCTTCCTTGGCAGCCGCCGTCATGAAGTCCTTGGCGCGGCCCTTGTACTTGTCGGCCAGCACGGCACCGATCAGGAGGCCCATGCCGCGTACCGTTTCAAACACGCCGGTGGACGCGTTGATTGCGTCGAGCTTGGTCAGGAACTTGTCGTGCTTGGTACGGACGCCCGCGAGCGTAGCAGGCGTATTGACCACGTCGAGCACGGCGCTGGCCACGGCACAGGCCAGCGGATTGCCGCCGTAGGTCGAGCCGTGTGTGCCCGGCGCGAAATGCTTGGCGATGGCTTCGGTCGTCAACATCGCGCCAATGGGGAAGCCGCCACCCAGCGACTTGGCCGAGGTCAGGATATCCGGCGTCACGCCGTATTCCATATAGGCGTAGAGCGAGCCGGTGCGGCCGACGCCCGTCTGTACTTCGTCGAGCACCATCAGGGCATTGTGCTTGTTGCACAGCTCGCGCACGCCTTGCAGGTATTCGCGCGAGGCGGGCAGCACGCCGCCTTCGCCCTGGATGGGCTCAACCACCACGGCAGCCGTCTTGTCGCTGATCGCAGCGCGCAACGCGTCGAGGTCGTTGTAGGCGATGTGCGTCACACCGGCCGGGCGCGGGCCGAAGCCGTCGGAATACTTGGGCTGACCGCCCACGGTCACCGTAAAGAAGGTGCGGCCGTGGAAGGAATTCGTGGTCGAGATGATCTCGAACTTATCGGCGCCACCCGTTTCGATGGCCCAACGGCGCGCCAGCTTGAAGGCCGCTTCGTTCGCTTCGGCACCGGAATTGCAGAAGAACACGCGGTCGGCAAAAGTCGCGTCGACCAGCTTGTGCGCCAGTTGCAGGGCCGGCTCATTGGTCAGCGAGTTGGAAACATGCCAGACCTTCTGCGCTTGTTCGGTGAGCGCCTTCACCAATGCTGGATGGGCATGACCCAGGGCGTTCACGGCGATACCGCCGCCAAAGTCGACGTACTCGCGGCCAGACTGGTCCCACACGCGTGAGCCTTGACCGCGGACGGGAATGTAATCGGCAGGGGCGTAGTTGGGCACCATGACTTGATCGAAGTCGGCGCGATTGACGGTCTGGCTCATGCTGGGGTCCTTTGGATTTTGGATTGAATCCGTGATTGCATTCTAGGGAAGTACAGGCGCGTTGGAATCCGCGATTGCGACATTTAGTTTTCGACGGTGCCGCGAATCAGGGTTCATCGCGCAAGGTGCTACGCTGACGATCGTCGCGTGGTGTTACACCAAAATGATTCCGGTAGGCGCTGGAAAAGTGCGGGCCGCTGGAGAAGCCGCACGACAGCCCGATCTGGATGATGGACTTCGAGCTCTGGCGTAGCATCTGACGGGCTCGGTTCAGCCTTAGTTCCAGATAATACTGCGACGGCACGCGGTCCAGGTGCTGCTTGAATAGGCGCTCCAGCTGGCGGCGCGATACGCAGACGTGCTGCGCGATCTCGTCTGTCGTCAGCGGCTCTTCCAGGTTTGCTTCCATCAGCGTGACGGCCTGCACCAGCTTAGGCTGGGTGCCGCCGGGACGATTGCGCAGGGGGATACGTTGTTTGTCGTCGCGGCCGCGCAGGCGGTCCAGTAGCAGACGCTCGGCCACAGTGGTTGCCAGCTCTGCGCCCAGGTCTTTCGATACCAGATTCAGGAACAAGTCGACTACCGACGTACCGCCACCACAGGTAGCTCGGTCGCGGTCGCACTCGAACAAGCCGGACGTGGCGATGACCTGTGGATGGCGCTCCGTGAACGTTTCCAGCATCGACCAATGCACAGTAGCGCGGCAGCCATTGAGCAGGCCGGCCGCGGCGAGCCAGAACGCCCCAGCCCTGATGCCGCCGATGACTGTCCGCTGGCGCGCAAGCGCGGCAATGGCAGTGACAGCGTCGTCCTGCATGGTCAGGACCTTGGGCGGCCCGCCAGCTGCAACCAGGATCAAGCCGGCGCCGGATGCCAACTCAAGCGTGCCATCAACCGGAACCTGCCTTCCCTGTGCGCTGGCGACAGGCAAGCCATCCATCGAGCAAACCTGCAAGCGCCAGCAGATGCGCTCCGCAACCTCGTTGACTTCACTGACGCAGTCCGCCAGGAGCCCGACCTCACCCAAGGAGAAACCTGGCAGCAGCAATATGGCCAGGGTCGAGGTCGAAGGGGCATCGGTGGATTCAAACATCGCCAGGGTGAAGCTACGCCTTACTTGAGATTACCCGACAGAAACTGGCGCAGGCGCTCGCTCGTCGGGTTGGCCAGCACCTCGCGCGGATTGCCCTGCTCCTCGATCACACCTTGGTGTAGGAAGATCACGTGGTTCGACACCTCGCGGGCAAAAGCCATTTCGTGCGTCACGACCACCATGGTGCGCCCTTCTTCGGCCAAGGCGCGCATCACGCGCAGCACCTCACCGACCAGCTCAGGATCGAGCGCCGACGTCGGTTCGTCGAACAGCATCACTTCGGGCTCGACAGCCAGGGCGCGGGCAATGGCCACGCGCTGCTGCTGGCCGCCGGACATATGGGCGGGGTACTTATCCTCGACGCCCTTCAAGCCAACCTGCTCCAGGTACTTGCGGGCGCGGGCGATCGCCTCGTCCTTGGCCACCCCCAGCACGTGCACGGGCGCCTCGATGATATTTTCCAGCACCGTCATATGCGCCCATAGATTGAAGTGCTGGAACACCATGGCCAGCTTGGCGCGCATCTTTTGCAGCTGCTTGCTGTCGGCCGCCTTCATGGCGCCATTTTTTTGCGTTGAAAGTTTCAGCTCCTCGCCCGTCACCACGATGCGGCCGGCATTGGGCTGTTCCAACATATTGATGCAACGGAGAAAGGTACTCTTGCCCGAGCCGCTCGACCCGATGATGCTAATGACGTCGCCGGCATTGGCCGTCAAGGACACACCCTTGAGCACTTCGTGCGTGCCATATCGCTTGACCAGGCCTTCTACGTGAAGCTTGCTACTCACTATTGCTGTCTCCGATGCTTGTCGTTGCTGATGTCGAGCAATGCAAAAAATCGTGCGAATACTAGGCGCCCAGCAGGTTGCCGGTACGGAAGGCGACCTTACCAGCCACCTTGCCCAGATCCAGTCCGCGCGTGGCGTAGCGCCGGTTGGCGCGGGCAAACAGGCGGCCCTCAACCGTTGCTTTCACCTCGGTAACCTTGTCCGTCATCGGGTCGATGATTTCAGCTACGACCTCGCCCGCCTGGATGTGCTCGCCCAGGCGCTTGAGATAGGCGATCACGCCCGCACACGGTGCGCGCAGCGTCTCGGAACCGGCCAGCGGCGTGGGTTCGCAGCAGGCTTCCGGGATCGCGGGCACCGCGCCCGCCAGCACGCCGCGGTGCTGCAGGAAGGCATATAGATTGGCTGCATCGCGCAAGGCAGACTCGTGACCCACGTCGGTCTTGCCGCGCAGCTCCACCGTTGCCGTCAGGCAAGCCAGCGGGATGGGATACTGCGGACCGAAGCGTTCCGCCAGCTGCCACCACACGCCGCTCAGCGCCTCGTCGAACGAGGCCGCGCCCGAGCCACGCGCCAGCAGCACCGTCTCGGCGCCCAGGTAGCGATACATGGGCGTGGCCTGCTCAAGATATGGCGCCTCTGTATAGATGTGCAGCAGCGCTTCATTGTCGCAGTGCAGGTCGAGTGCCACGTCCGCATCGACCGCCAGGCGCAACAAGGTGCGGCGCAGCGAATCCAGCTCCGTCAGCACCGGCTGGTGCGCTACGACGTCGACCATGGCCGTACGTATTACGCGTTTGTTCGCCTCGGCATCCGCACCCAGCTTGGTTGCAATACCGTCCGCAATCGCAGCAAAGAAATCCGGATAGCGCCGGTTGAAATTCTCGCCGCTGTTCAGATCAAAGCGGCCGAACTGGTCGTGCATCACCGTCTGCGCCAGGCCGATCGGATTGGCGACGGGGACGATCACCACTTCGCCCAATACCTCACCGCGCACCTCGGCCTGCGCCAGCAAGTGCTTGAGATGATGCAGGACCAGCATGCCGGGCAGTTCGTCCGCATGCAGACTGGCCTGCAGGTAGACCTTCTGGCCACGGCCGGCCTCGCCAAAGTGGAAACTGAGCAGTTCGCGTTGCGTGCCCAGACTGGGGCTCAGGAGCGGATGACGTTCGATGCGCATGGCAGGTCCTGGCAAGTCCAATCAATGCTTGCGCGGCTGCAAGTGTGCCAGCCAACGTGCTTCGGCGCGGCGGAACAGCCACACAAGGATGAAGGTGATCGACAAGTATATGAGCGCCGCCGTGCCATAGGCATCGAAAGTCTTGTAAGTGGCCGAATTGGCGTCGCGCGCTACCTTGAGAATATCGGGCACGGTAGCCGTAAAGGCAACCGTTGTCGCATGCAGCATGAGGATTACTTCGTTGCTGTAGGACGGCAAAGCGCGGCGCAAGGCAGCCGGGATAACGATGCGGCGCAGGGCGGTGAACTTCGACATACCGTAGGCCTGGGCCGCTTCGATCTCGCCATAGGGCGTGGCGCGAATGGCGCCGGCGAAGATTTCAGTCGTATAGGCACAGGTATTGAGCGCAAAGGCCAGGATGGTGCAGTTGAGGCCTTCCTGGAAGAAATGCTTGAGCCCGTCATGCGCCTGTACGAAATCCAGCCCGAACATGCCGGAATAGATCAGCAGCAGCTGCACATAAAGCGGCGTGCCACGGAATACATAGGTGTAGAGCCAGACCGGGCCAGATATCCAGCGGCGCTTGGATACGCGCGCCACCGCCAGCGGCACGGAAAACACGAATCCCAGGGAAACCGACGCCACCAAGAGCCACAGGGTGATGGCAATGCCCGTGTAGTGGTAGCCGTCCGTCCAGAGAAACTGCTTCCAGAAGTCGTGCAGGAAGTTTTCCCAATAGTCCTGGAAGAAACCTAGTTGCTGAACGTCGTCCTCGATCGACATCATTGCCGTCCCGATCATAGTTCAGCACTCCGCACGCCAGCCGAGTAGCGCTTTTCCAGCCAGATCAGGGCCAAGTTGGAAATCGACGTCAGCGCGAGGTATATCCCGCCGGCCACGGCAATAAAAAAGAACATATGGAAGGTGCCCTTGCCGGCATCCTGCGCCTGCTTCACCACATCGGCGAGGCCGATGATGGAAACGAGCGCCGTACTCTTGAGCAGCACCTGCCAGTTATTGCCGATGCCCGGCAGCGCAAAGCGCATCATCTGCGGGAAGAGCACGCGGTGGAATACCTGCCAGCGTGACATGCCATAGGCGAAGCCCGCTTCCAGCTGGCCCTTGGGTACAGCCAGGAAGGCGCCACGGAAGGTCTCGGTGAAGTAGGCGCCATAGATAAAGCCGATGGTGACCACGCCCGCGGCGAAGGGGTCGATATCGATCTGGTCCATCTGGCGCCAGTCGGTAAAGTCGTTCAGCCAGATCTGCAAGTTGTAGAACAGCAGCAGCATCAGTACGAGATCGGGCACGCCACGGGTCACGGTCGTATAAACCGTGGCCGGATAGCGCAGCAAGCGACTCGGGGCCAGTTTCGCCCCGGCACCGGCCAATCCGATGACAAAAGCCACCAATAGCGACAATACCGATAGTTCGATCGTCACCATGGTGCCCTGCCACAATAGCGGGCCATACCCTTCCAAGAACATGCCTTAGCCTTTGACGAGAGGTATTGAGCTTTGACGCGACGCGATCCGACGGCCTAGAGGCAGGCCGCCGGCATCATATGGATACTGCCGGATCAGTTTCCGTAGATATCGAAGTCGAAATACTTCTTCTGGAGCTTGTCGTAGGTGCCGTCCTTATGGATATCGGCCAGCGCCTTGTTGATGGCTTCCTTCAGCGGCTTATCAGCCTTGCGCACGCCGATGCCGGCGCCTTCGCCGAGGTACTTCTTGTCGAGGACCTCCGGACCAGCATAGGCAAAGCCCTTGCCCTGCGGCTTTTTCAGAAAACCCTCGTTCGCCTCGATGGCGTCCTGGAAACTCGCATCCAGGCGGCCGGACATCAGATCGGCGACAACCTGGTCCTGGTTCTGATAAGACACAATCTCTACACCAGTCGGCGCCCACTTGGCCTTGGCATAGTCTTCCTGCGTCGTACCCTGCTCCACCCCGACACGCTTGCCGTGCAGCGATTGCGGCGTAGGCTGCAGGTTGCTGTTGGCCCGAGCAATCAAGCGCGACGGCACCTTGAACACCTTGTTGGTGAAGTCGATTTCCTGCAGGCGCTTATCCGTCATGCTCAAGGACGACAGGATGCCGTCGAATTTCTTGGCCTTGAGCGCCGGGATCAAGCCGTCGAAGTCGTTTTCGATCCATACGCAGCGGGCGTTCAACCGGCGGCAGATTTCATTGCCGAGATCCACGTCAAAGCCGACGACTTTGCCATCCGGCGCCTTGGATTCGAATGGGGGGTAGCTTGCATCGACGCCGAATCGGATCTCCTTGAAGTCGGCAGCCAGGGCAGCAGCCGACAAGGCCATCGCGATGGCGCCAAACAGGAAGGTTCTCTTCATCTCACGGTCTCCTCGTCTTCTTGAAAATACAGCCCGCGACACTACCATATGACCGATCCATCGGTATGGCCGTGACGATTGTAATACCGGCTTCACAATCGGTCGCGTTCTAAAAAGCGACATCTTGATACAGTAAAGTCGCATTCGATTGAACCGAAAATGAATAACCCAGTCAGTGGCAACAACGTTTTTACCTTTCCCGCAGCGGCGATACAACCGTGCATCAGCAGGAGGCGCTACCCTGCGCCTCATCATGTCTATAACAAAGTGTCGCAAACCCCAATCGCTGTAGTCACCCATACAAGGCTACAATGCCGCCGCATTCACGGCGCCCGACGCACGCGTACGCAGTCGAGCAGCCAATAGAGAGGCTCGCCGGACATATATATCCGGAATCGCCGGCGAGCTAAAACAAGGAGACGTCCCAAGATGCAAACCATCCACGCCAGCCTCGTCGCCGATATCGTGCGCAAGATCGACCCGCGCGAGGCCAGCCCGGTGAACCTGCCGTCGCTGCTGGAAAACTACTACGCCGATACCGACGCGCACGACCTGAGCTCCCGCGACGCCCAGGACTGGTATGGCGCAGCACTCGCCCACCTCAAGCTCGCCCAGACCCGCAAGGCCGGCGAATCGCTGGTGCGCGTGTACAACCCGAGCTTCGACGACCACCGCTGGCAGTCCAGCCACACGGTGATCGAGTTGGTGAACGACGACAAGCCCTTTCTGGTCGACACCGTCAGCTTGACGCTAAGCCGCATGGGCTATGGCCTGCACATCATCGTGCACCCCATCTTCCAGGTCGAGCGCGATGCCAAGGGCAAGCTGGAGCTGATGGGCTCGGGCAAGGCGGAATCGTGGATGCATCTTGAAATCGACCGCGTGACCGACAAGGCGCGCCTCGATGAAATCAAGGCCGAGCTGGTCAAGGCGCTGACGCAGCTGACCGCCTGTGTCGAAGACTTCGACGCGATGGCGAGCAAGGTCACGGAAGTCCGCAAGGAACTGGGCAAGCGCAAACCTGTAGTCGACGCCGCCCAGTGGGAAGAAAGCCTCACCTACCTGGATTGGCTGAAGGAAGACCACTTCGTCTTCCTGGGCTACCGCGATTACGACCTCGTCGACAGCAAGGATGGCGTGCAGCTGGCCATCGTCAAGGGTTCCGGCCTGGGACTCTTGCGCGGCGAAACGAAGGGCGCGCATTCCGCCAGCTTCGCCGCCCTGCCCCGCGAAGTCCGTGCGCTCGCACGTGACAAGGCACCACTCCTCCTGACCAAGACGAATTCGCGCTCTTCCGTGCACCGCGGCGCCTATCTGGACTGCGTGGGCGTAAAGCGCTATGACACCAAGGGCAATGTGGTGGGCGAGCGCCGCTTCCTCGGCCTCTACACGGCCAAGGCCTACAACACGCCGCCGCACCAGATCCCCGTGCTGCGCCGCAAGATCGCCGCCGTGATGGCAGACAGCCATTTCGCCGCCAACAGCCACAAGGGCAAGACCCTGCTCAACGTGCTGGAAACCTACCCGCGCGACGAGCTGATCGAGATTACCGAAGCGGCGCTAAGCGAGATTTCGCTGGGCATCGTCAACCTGCAGGAACGCAGCCGCGTGCGCGTGCTGATCCGCGAAGACCTGTATCGCCGCTACGTTTCCGTGCTCGTGTACGTGCCGCGCGACAACTACAACACCGACGTGCGCGTGAAGATGCAGAACATCCTGCTCGAAGCGTTCGGCGGCACCTCGGCCGAATTCAATGTCATGCTGTCGGATTCGGCGCTCGCCCGTATCCACTTCATCGTGCGCACGCCGTCCGGCCAGACGCTGCCCGACTACGACCCGCGCGAGATCGAAAACCATATCGCCCAGGCCACGCGCCGCTGGGCCGACGACCTGCAGCTCAATTTGACGGCCCACGCCGGCGAAGAGCGCGGCATGGCGCTGTATGCCAAGTACGCCCGTAGCTTCCCGGCTGCCTACTACGCCGACTACGACGCGCGCACGGCCGTATCCGACATCGAGCGCATCGAGCAGGCCATCAGCGAGCAACGCCTGACCATGAAGCTGCTGGATGCGAGCCTCTCGGACCCTGCCCTGCACCGCTTCAAGATCTTCCGCGAAAATCCCATTGCCCTGAGCGACAGCCTACCTGTGCTGGAAAACATGGGCGTGCGCGTGATCGAAGAGCAGCCGTACACGCTCTCCTTCGCCAAGGAAGGTCGTGCATGGGTCACGGATATCGCCCTCAAGCTACCGCAGGCAGGGCTGCTGAATGACGAAGCGCTGCGCGACGCTTTCCAGCAAGGCTTTGCCGCCATCTTCGAAGGACGCGCCGAGAACGATCGCTTCAACAAGCTGATCCTGCTCGCCGGCATGCAATGGCGTGAAGTCGTGCTGCTGCGCGCCTACGCCAAGTACCTGAAGCAGACTGGCCTGAACTACAGCCTCGACCATATCGCCGAGCGCCTGGGGCACTTCCGCGACATCAGCCGCGACCTCGTATCGCTCTTCCTGCTGCAGCACGACCTGAAGCAGAAGCGCGCCAAGGACGTCGACCCGCTCGCCGCCAAGATCAAGGAAGCACTGGCGCAAGTACCAAGCATCGACGACGAGCGCATCCTATCGGGCTTCTTCCATGCCATCCGCGCCACGCTGCGCACCAACTACTTCCAGCCTGCCGCAGGTGGCGTGGACAAGAGCTATATCAGCTTCAAGTTTGACAGCCGCGCCATGCCGAACATGCCGCAGCCGGTGCCGCTGTTCGAAATCTGGGTCTACTCGCCACGCGTCGAGGGTATCCACCTGCGCTTCGGCAAGGTGGCCCGCGGTGGCCTGCGCTGGTCCGACCGCAAGGAAGACTTCCGCACGGAAGTGCTGGGCCTGGTGAAGGCGCAGCAAGTGAAGAACACGGTAATCGTGCCCGTGGGTTCCAAGGGTGGCTTCGTCGTGAAGCAGGCGCCGGAAGGCCGCGAGGCTTACCAGGCTGAAGGCGTGGAGTGCTACAAGACCTTCATCCGCGGCCTCCTTGACCTCACCGACAACCTGGTCGACGGCAAGGTCGTACCGCCCAGGAACGTGCATCGCCGTGACGCGGACGACCCCTACCTGGTCGTCGCCGCCGACAAGGGCACAGCCACCTTCTCCGACATCGCCAACGGCGTGTCGCAGGAATACGGCTTCTGGCTGGACGACGCTTTCGCCTCGGGCGGATCGGTCGGCTACGACCACAAGAAGATGGGCATCACGGCCAAGGGCGCCTGGGAGTCGGTCAAGCGCCACTTCCGCGAACTGGGCCACGATACGCAAAAGCAGCCGTTCACGGTGGCCGGCATCGGTGACCTGATGGGCGACGTGTTCGGCAACGGCATGCTGCTAAGCGACCAGATCAAGCTGGTGGCGGCCTTCAACCATATGCACATCTTCCTCGATCCGAACCCGGATACGGCCAAGACCTTCAAGGAACGCCAGCGCATGTTCGCGCTGCCGCGCTCGACCTGGGAGGACTACGACAAGAAGACGATCAGCAAGGGCGGCGGCATCTACTCACGTAGCGCCAAGTCCATCCCCATCTCGCCGGAAATGCGCAAGGTGCTGGACATCACGGACGAGGCGCTGGCTCCGAACGACCTGATCCGTGCCATCCTGAAGGCGCCCGTCGACCTGATCTACAACGGCGGCATCGGCACCTACTTCAAGGCCAGCACGCAAAGCCACGCGGAAGCGGCCGACCGCGCCAACGACGCCCTGCGTATCGACGCCCGCGACATCCGCGCCCGCGTGATCGGCGAAGGCGGCAACCTGGGCTGCACGCAGCTGGCCCGCGTCGAGTACGCCCTGCACGGCGGCCATATCTGCACGGACGCCATCGACAACTCGGCCGGTGTGGACTGCTCCGACCACGAGGTCAATATCAAGATTCTGCTGGGTCGCCTAGTCCAGACGGGTGACATGACGCTCAAGCAGCGCAACGTGCTGCTGGCCGACATGACGGACAACGTGGGCGAACTCGTCCTGCGCGACAACTACCTGCAGACGGCCGCGCTAAGCCTGGAGTCGAAGCAGTCGCATTCGCTCCTGTCCGTGCACGGCCGCTTCATGCAGGCGCTGGAGAAGGCCGGCAAGCTGTCGCGCCGCATCGAGTACCTGCCGAACGACGACCTGCTGGCCGAACGCCAGAAGGCCAAGCTCGGCCTAACCAACCCGGAACTGGCCGTGCTGCTGGCCTACGCCAAGTTAGTGCTGTACGACCAGTTGCTGGCCTCGCCGCTGCCGGCCTCGAACGAGTGGAATACGCTGCTGACCAGCTATTTCCCCAAGAAGATGGCCGAGAAGTTCAGCGCCCAGTTGCCCACGCACCAGTTGCGCAGCGAAATCGTGGCGACCGTGCTGACCAACGAGTGCGTGAACCGCATGGGCATCACCTTCGTATTCCGCGTGGCCGAGGAGACCAACGCCAGCCCGGCCGACATCGTGCGTGCCTGGAATATGGCCAGCCGCCTGATCCAGGCCGACGCGCTGTGGGCCGAACTGGAAGCGCTGGACAATAAGGTATCCACGGAAACCCAGTACGAGCTGATGCTGGAACTGCGCAAGCAGCTTGAGCGCGTCGCCCGCTGGGTGCTGCGTGTACAGATGACGGAAGCGGATGCCGAAACCAAGCTGACCCAGCTGTTGAAAGAAATCCCTGCGCTGCTGCCGAAACTCGGTAGCTGGCTGGGCGACAAGCCTGGCTTCACCCAGGCGATCAAGTCGCTCAAGGCCGCCGACGTGAGCGAAAGCCTGGCCAGCCGCGTCGTGCATCTGGATGCCGTTTTGGCGCTCCTGGATGTCGCACGCCTGGCACGCGACAGCAAGACGCCAGTGGAAGACGTGTCCAAGGTCTACTTCAAGCTTGAGTCTGCGCTGCAGATCGACTGGCTGCGCGACATGGTGGACGGCCTGCCGCGCGACAACCGCTGGCAGACGCTGGCCCGCATGGCCTTCCGCGACGAGCTGTACCGCGAACACGCCGGCCTCACGGCCCGTGTGCTGCAAAGCGGCAACGGCAAGGTGGACAAGCGCGTCGACGAATGGCTCGCCGGCCGCCAGCAGGCCCTGGAACACTGCTCGCGCATGTTCGAAGAACTGAAGATCGCCGTGCCGGACCTCGCGATGATCTCCGCCGCAATGCGGGAAATTCGCAACCGCTTGGCTGCTTAACAGCGCCTTTGTAAGTACCAGCAAAGCCACCCCAGCGGTGGCTTTGCTGCTTTTTGCACGCACAAATCAGACACGCCACGCGCAACGGTAATTCTGCGTAATCAAGTTACGCAGCAGCCCTGCTAAACTCAGAAGATGCCCGCCGATTCCCCACAACCATGGACAATACATTCCAGATCCTGATCGCCGACGACTATCACCAGATGCGACTCGCCGTTCAGCACGTGCTGGGGGAGATGCAGCTGCACAACGTCCATGTCGCCACGCAAGGCTACGAGGCGAAACATATTCTCGAAAACACGCCGATTTCGCTGGTGATTTCCGACTGGAATATGCCCGGCATGTCCGGCTTCGACCTGCTCAACTGGTGCCGGCAGGACGAGCGTTACCGCAACCTGCCCTTCATCCTGCTCACGGCCGAGTCGAGCCGCGAGCAATTGGCCAAGGCGCTCGAAGCGGGCGTCAGCGACTATCTGGTCAAACCGTTCACGTCAGCCGTGCTGCGCGCACGTATTGCGCGCCTGGTCAACGACCCAGGCGCGCACGATGGGCGCATGCCGGCCAAGCCGCTGAAGGTCGACCTGCCCATCCTGGGGCTGGACGCACCAAGCGACGAACGCTTGGCGAAGTCGACCGTGCTGGTAGTCGACGATATCGCCACGAATATCGAAGTGATCGCCGGTATCCTCAAGCAGGACTACAGCGTGAAGGTGGCCATCAACGGCCGCAAAGCGCTGGAGATATGCAATGGCGCCACTCCGCCCGACATCATCCTGCTCGACGTCATGATGCCTGAGATGGACGGCTACGAAGTCTGCCGCCGCCTCAAGGAAAACGACAAGACGCGCGATATCCCCGTGATATTCCTGACTGCCAAGGACCAGGCGGACGATATCGTGGACGGCTTCGACCTGGGCGCTGTCGACTACATCGCCAAACCGGTACAGCCCACCGTGCTGAAGGCACGCCTGCGCACCCACCTGCGGCTGAACCAGGCCGTGCGCGACTTGAACCGCCAGAATGCCACGCTTACCGAGAACGCCCGCCTGCGCGACGATATCGAGCGCATTACGCGTCACGACCTGAAGAACCCCATCGCCGCCATCGTCCATACAGCGGAAAGCCTGCTCGAAGACGAGGTGTCCAGCGCCACCGTCGACCGGTTGCAATTGCTGCGCGGTGCAGCGCGTCATGCGTTGGAACTGGTCAATGTATCGCTTACGCTCTATCGCATCGAGCAGGGCACTTATCATGCGGACAAGGAGCGCGTCGACCTGCGCGAACTGATTGCCGACGTCATTGACGAGATCAAGACCCAGTTCGCCTGGAAGCCCGTCAATGTCGCACTGAATGCAAATAGCCCCGCCGAGGCCTATGTCGAGGCCGTGCTATGCCATTCCGCACTGGGCAACCTGGTCAAGAACGCCGTCGAAGCATCTCCCGACGACTGCACGGTGAATGTTTCGCTGATTGCCGTCGGCAACGAGGTGATGGTGGAGATCGCCAACCAAGGCGCCGTGGCGCCCGCGATCCGCGAACGTTTCTTCGACAAATACGTGACCCACGGCAAGGCCGATGGCACGGGTCTAGGCACTTATTCTGCCAAGCTGCTGATCGAAGCCCAGGGCGGCCGCCTGGCCCTGCGCTGCGACGATAGCCAAGACCGGACCCATCTATCCGTTTATCTACCGAGCACCCATGCTGCGAACCCTCCCGCGTGAACCCGTTCGCATCGTCATCGTCACAGCGCTGTATTGGCTGGCGGCACAGCTCGGCTTTGTTTTCTCCAATCATGGTTTTCTGACGCCAGTATGGCCGCCAGCCGCCGTGGCGTGCGCTGCCGCACTGGCATACGGGCCGCGCAGCCTGATCGGCGTCGCCCTGTATATCTACTACGACTTTGTCAGTTACGACTTCGCGCGGCCCAATGTCCTCCTGAAGGGCCTGATTGAGCCCGTTGCAATGATGGCGACAGCCAGCGCCGCTGCCTGGCTGGCCAAGCGCTACCGGCTCGATCTCGCGCTAGCGACGGTGCGCGACACCCTGCTGCTGGTCGGCATGTCGTTCTTCTATGCCGGTATGAACGCTGCGATATCGAGCGTGGGCTACTGCAACCTCGCCAGCTCGCCGATTTGCATGCGCGACGGCTGGGGACTGCACTGGCTGCAGTCTGCCGTGGGCGATCTGTTCGGCCTATTCATTTGCCTGCCTGCCCTGGTCTCTTGGGCGCTGCGGTTGGACACGTCCATTCGGCAGGGCCTGACCAAGCCCGATAAATACCGTGCCGTGTCGCTGCGCCTCAGTCGACAGCAGATCGTCTTTGTCGCAACCGGTATCACATTCACCTTGATCGCCTGGTGGTACACGCGCTTCGAATCGCTGCCCGTACATATTGTCGGCTTCCTCACCCTGCCCTTGCTGGTATGGGCCGCCCTCCGCTTCCCGCCGCTGTTCGTGCATACGTCCATTGCCGTCACCGGTCTCGTCACCATCAGCCTGCAACTGACGGCGCACGGCCGCATCATGGACGATACGGTGACCCATATCGCCTCGATGAGCCTGTTTCTGCTCAGCCTGTCCACGCTTACGCTACTCGTTACCGTGATCGTCCAGCAGCAGCGCGACATGGCTGCCGCCCTGGCGCTGCAGGCCGAGCAAGCTCGCACGGAACTCTTGCTGGCGGCAGCGCCTGAAGCGATTGTCAGCTTCAACAGCCACGGCCGCATCACCTACTGGAATCCGGCCGCCGAGCGTATCTTCGGCTGGGCACGCGACGCGGTCATGGGGCGCCACGTCAATATGTTCCTGCCACCGGCGTCCTTGCAGATCGTGTTCAACGCGGGCCTGGAGCGCTTCCTCAAGACGGGTGAAGGTCCCATACTCGACGATATCCTCGAAATCGAGGCGAATCATGCTGGGGGGCACCTCTTCCCCATTGAGCTGGCCATCACCGGTCATCGAAGCGGGGCCGACTGGAGCGCCACAGCCTTCGTACGCGACGTCACCGAGCGCAAGCAAGCGGAGCGAGCACTGGCCGCCGCCGAAGTGCGCGCGCGCGAATTAACTGATCGCCTGCCGCTGGCCGTCTACCAGCTGCAGTTTGACGGCGACACACCACGCATCACCTTCGCCAACGCGCAATGGCAGGAATTTGGCCCCACGCCGGAAGCCATCCTTCAGGATTCCAACCAAGCCTTCGGCCTGATCGTAGAGAAAGACCTCCCCACTGTCTTCGAATCCATGCGCGAGGCCGTGAAGGAAAGCCGCACCTGGGAACACGCCTTCCGCATACGGCGCATAGACGGGCAGATACGCTGGGTGTGGGGCGAAGCGCGGCCGGCTCTGAGCGCCGCGGGCAAGCTGGTGTGGAACGGTTTCTGGCAGGACATCACAGACACGCAGGAAGCCGCCGCCGAACTGGCGTCGGCGCGCGATCTGGCCCAGGACTCGCGCCGACGCCTGATCGACCTGTCCGATGCCCTGCCCCTCGGTATCTTCCAAATGCGCTTGGAGGCCGATGGCAGGCTGCAATACCCCTTCGCCAGCGCCAAGATCAAGGACGTGCTGGGCATCGAATTCCGTGAGCTGCAGGCCGATATCGCCTCACGCTGGCGCAATGTGGTGCCGGAAGACCGCGTGCGTGCCCAGGCCATCGTACGCCGCGCCATCGCAAGCAAGAGCAATACGGATTTCGAGCATCGCGTGGTCGTCAACGGCAAGATGCGCTGGATACACGTTCGCGCCATCTGCAGCATGCAGACTGACGGCGGTTGGGTATGGAACGGTTTCTGGATGGACGTGACCGATACCCGCGCGCAGGCCGAGGCGCTCAAGCACGCCAAGGACCAGGCAGAGGATGCGACCCACGCCAAGTCGATGTTCCTGGCCAATATGAGCCACGAAATCCGCACGCCGATGAATGCCGTCATCGGCATGGCCCACCTGGCGCTCAAGACCTCGCTTTCGCCCAAGCAGCGTGACTACGTGGAGAAAATCCACACGGCTGGCGTCTCGCTGCTCGGCATCATCAACGACATCCTGGATTTCTCGAAGATCGAGGCGGGCAAACTCAATATCGACTCGGTGGATTTCGACCTGGACGACGTGTTGTCCAATGTCTCGGCCGTGACAGCTGGGCGCGCACAGGACAAGGGCTTGGAATACCTGTTTGACGTTCCACCGGAGATCCCCCGCCGGCTGCGTGGCGACCCACTGCGGCTAGGCCAGATCCTGATCAACCTGGTGAACAACGCTGTCAAGTTCACGGAACACGGCGAGGTGCGCCTGACGGCCCATGTCGAATCGAATATGGATTCGTCCATCGTGCTCGCCTTTACCGTGCGCGACACGGGCATCGGCATGACCCCCGAGCAGTGCGGCCGGCTGTTCGAAGCGTTTACCCAAGCCGATGGCACGACCACGCGCAAATTCGGCGGCACAGGCCTGGGCCTCAGCATTTCTCGACGTCTGGTGGAAATGATGGGGGGCGAGATCAGTGTGGACAGCGTCGTCAATGTCGGTTCGACATTCCGCTTCACGGTCCACCTGCAATCCAGCGCCAGCGAGCAGTCCGCCAATCGCGTATTGCCGACCGCGCTCAATGGCATGCGCGTTCTCGTCGTCGACGACAACGCCGCCGCGCGGGAAATCCTGGTCAATGCACTGCACGACCTGCCGCTAGATGTCCAGGCGGTGGAGACCGGTCAACAGGCGTGGAACGCCATCCAGGGCGCCGACAATGCCAACCCCTATCAGCTCGTGCTCACAGACTGGCAAATGCCTGGGCTCGATGGCATCGAGCTGACCCGCAAGGTCAAGCATGACGAGCAATTGGCACACCCCCCCCTGATGGTATTGGTCACCGCTTTTGGCCGCGAAGAGATACGCAGCCGGGCCGAGCAGGCAGCGGTCGACGCCTTCCTGCTGAAGCCGCTGAACCGCTCCACCCTGGTCGATACGCTGGTAACCCTGATGAGCGGCACAGAGCACGTGCCGGAGGATCTGTCGCGCCACCGGCAGGCCAGCTTCGTGGGCGGGCAGCGCGTGCTGATCGTGGAAGACAACGACGTCAATCAACAGATCGCCAGCGAATTGCTCGACAGCGTAGGCCTGCCGTCCGATATCGCCGAGAATGGGCAGGAAGCGCTCGACCGGTTGAATGCGGCCGAACCTGGCTACTACTCGCTGATCTTCATGGACCTGCAGATGCCCGTGATGGATGGGCACGAAGCGACGATCGCCATCCGCGCCGACGAGCGCTATGCCAAGCTGCCCATCGTGGCCATGACGGCCCACGCGATGGTCGAGGAGCGCGAGCGCTGCCTGCGCGAAGGCATGCAGGACCACATCAGCAAGCCGATCGACCCGGACGTGTTGATCGAATGCGTGTTCCGCTGGCTAGGTATGCCGGAGACCCGCGCCAAAACATCTGCCGAATACGTTCCACCCACGCCCGATGCGGACCTCGACCGCACATCCGGACTGCGGCGTGTAGCCGGGAATGCCGCGCTGTATCAGCGCTTGCTGCAGCAGTTCATCGATCGCTTCAAGACGGCCGCAGCCGATTTGGCTGCTACGCTCGCAAACGACCGCGAGCGCGCCGTGCATGATGTACACTCGCTGCGCGGCGTGGCGGCCAATCTGGGTGCAAACCGGGTAGCCCATGTCGCAACCGAGATCGAAAACGGCCTGCGCACCGGGATGTTGAAGGACGATGCCATGCATCATGCGATGGATAGATTGTCCGCAGCCCTGGAGGCCGCATTTGCCGCCGCGGCAGAGAACACTGCCCCGGCGGTGACCGACGCCGAATCAGCCAAGGCGCCGCTGGCCGAGCGACTCGCGCACCTGTCGCGCCTCCTTGAGGAAAGCGACGGCGAGGCGCAAGACTGGACGCTTGAGCATAGCGTCGGCCTGCGTGAAGATTTGGGCGAAGGTTTCTCGGCCGTCGAGTTCGCCATCCAGCAATATGATTACGACGCGGCGCTACGGCTGCTGCGCGGCCTTGCCGCGCGCATAGCAGCAGGCGACGCGACACGAAACGTTTCCGAGCCTCAAGCATGACTATGTTCGCGCCTCCACCACGACTACAGGGCCGCTGGCGCCAGCGCTTCCTACAGTCGCTCGACCATATGCGCGATCAACCAGACGCCACCGCCGAGATCGGCGCCGATATGGTGGAGCAAGGAATGACGCGCGGTGATGCCTCGCTGGCACGCTACGGGCGCCTCGTTATTGCGCTTTGCGACTTCTTCGCTAGCCGCAACGCCCAGAACGTCGATGTCTTCGCCTCGCTGGTCGCGGATTTCACAGCGGCCAACGATGCAGAGGGCAGTCTGTATGCGCGTTACGGCTATATGGCCGTGCTGCGCGTTCTGGGTCGTGTGCGGGAGGCCTACGAGTACGGCCAGACCGAGGTGCAGCCACGGCTACCCGCCGTACGCGAGATGGCAAGCGTACTTGCCCTCAATGTGATGGGCATCATTGCACAGGAATGCGGGCATACGGACGAGGCGATCCGGCATTTCTACGCCGCCATGGAAGGCGCCCGCCTGCTTGGCTTCAAGTCGCGCGAGGCCCAGATCACCTGCAATATCGGCGAGCTGTTCTACATCTGTGGCAATCCGGAAGATGGTGAAACCCTATTGCGCCGCGCCTACGACCTAGCCATGCAGACCAACGAGCGCTGGCTGCTGCCCTTCGTCACCGTCACGCTCGCCCTGTGCAAGCTCTCGCGCAACGATTACGACGCCGCCCACGAGTTGATTGAATCGGTGCTTGCCGGCGGCGAGGCGCTGTTCGGTGGCTCCGTTGCGCACCGAGCCTTCTTCTTGGCTGTGGCGGCATATACGCTAGCCGAGCGCGGCGACATTGCGCGTGCCGACGCCTACTGCGCCGAAGCACTGGCGTCCGCCGGCAGCTACGAAGACAAGCACCTCAAGCCCTACATCTGGTGGGCAAGCGGCCACCTCTACCACCGCCAGGGGCGCCTGGACGCGGCCATCGAGCATTTGAACAAGGCAGTCGAGGAAACGGGTGACGTGGGCTACGCCTTCCTCCCCATGCGCGCTACGCAGGAGCTGGCGGAAATCCATACGGAACGTGGCGACTGGCAGGCAGCGCTGGCCGACTACAAGCGCCATCACGCCCTGTTCGAACGGGCACAAAGCCAGGCCACACGTACACGCCTGCAGTTGCTACGTATCGAGAACGAGCTGCACGAGGCGGAAGCGGCCCGCCGCCTGGCCGAGGAAGCGACACGCGCCAAATCCATGTTCCTGGCCAATATGAGCCATGAAATCCGCACACCGATGAACGCCATCATCGGCATGGCGCACTTGGCGCTCAAGACACCGCTGTCGCCCAAGCAGCGTGACTACGTGGAAAAGATCCACACGGCCGGCGTCTCGCTGCTCGGCATCATCAACGACATCCTGGACTTCTCCAAGATCGAGGCAGGCAAGCTCGACATCGAATCGGTCGAATTCGACCTCGACGAGGTCATCGGCAATGTCGCTACGCTGACTGAAGCACGGGCACAGGAAAAGGGCCTGAGTTTCCTGATCGACGTCCCCGCTGAGGTCCCGCGCAAGCTGCGTGGCGATCCGCTGCGGCTAGGCCAGGTGATGATCAACCTGATCAACAACGCCGTGAAGTTCACCGACGTGGGCGAAGTGCGCCTGAGCGTCGCCGTGCGCGACCGCGACGACGACGGCGTATTGCTCGACTTCACCGTGCGCGACACGGGCATCGGCATGAGCAAGGAGCTGCGCGAGACGCTGTTCCAGCCCTTTACCCAGGCCGATGGCACGACCACCCGGCGCTTTGGCGGCACGGGGCTGGGCTTGAGCATTTCGCGCCGGCTGGTGGAGATGATGGGCGGCCAGATCATGGTCGAGAGCACGCCGCAGCTAGGTTCGACCTTCCGCTTCTTCCTCCGCCTAGCACACGGCAGCCTGCACGAAGAGCGGCTGCCCATCCGCGAGCCGGACGACCCGCCCGTGATGCCCAACTTTGCCGGCGTGCGGGTATTGCTTGTGGAAGACAACGAGATCAACCAGCAGATCGCCACGGAACTACTGCAGGCGGCCGGCGTATCTGTGGACGTAGCTGGCAACGGCCGCGAAGCGCTCGACATCCTGCTGCCGATGGAGCACATCCCCTACGACATGATTCTGCTTGACGTGCAGATGCCTATCATGGACGGCTTCGCTACGATACGCGCCCTGCGCGCGGAAGCGCACCTGGCCGATATCCCTGTCATCGCAATGACGGCGCACGCGCTCTTGGAGGAGCGCAATCGCTGCCTGGCGTCCGGCATGAACGACCATATCGCCAAGCCCATCAACCCGCACACCTTGTTCGAAACGGTGGCACGCTGGTCGGTTGACCGCCCGCGGGAAACGCTTGCCGCGGTGGTGACGCCGCAGATCACGCTGCCGGTGATCGATGGGCTCGACATGGGTACCGGCTTGGCACGCACCATGGGCGACCGCGCGCTGTATCTGGATCTGCTCTACCGCTTCGAGGAGGAGCAGCGCGACGTCACCGAGACCATCCGCAGCGCCATCCCTGGCGATCGGGCGCTCGCGCAACGCCTTGCGCACACGCTGAAGAGCCTGGCAGGATTGATCGGCGCAGACAGTGTCGAAGAGGCTGCTGCTGCGCTGGAATCCAGCCTGCTCAATCCAGGCGATTGGGGTGACGACGGCCTGATCGACACCGTGGACGCTGCGCTGGCACCGTTGCTGAAACGCATTGCCGCGTTGCGCGCGGGCACCAAAGGCTTTGCCAAGGATCAAATCGAGCTGTCGCGGCTCCTGGAACTGCTACGCTCACAGGACGGCGATGCGCTTGATTATTTTCAGCAGCACCGCGCGGCATTCGCGCAAAATATGCCGCAGCAATTGCTGCAACGCATCGAAAGGTATATCAAGCAGTATGATTACGATGCGGCGTTGGCCCTGCTCAGCGGCGAAAGCTCGGTCGCCTGAGGCAGCTACCGCTGCCCGCTCCACCCGCTAAGACGCATTGCGGACAGGTCTCTAGGGAGCCCTAGACCATGCCCGAGGATTGAAGATGACTAGCCCCGAATACGGCGCCGCTGAAAAACAGACCGTACTGATCGTTGACGACACGCCGGAAAATATTTCGCTGCTGTCGAGCCTCCTGCGCGACCGTTATCGCACCAAGGTCGCTACCAATGGCTTCAAGGCCTTGGAAGTGGCAGCGGGCAGCCCAAGTCCAGACCTGATCCTACTCGACATCATGATGCCCGAGATGGATGGCTACGAGACCTGCCAGCGCCTGAAGCAGAACCCCGCCACGGCAGACATTCCCGTCATCTTCCTCACGGCGCGCAGCCAGGTGGAGGACGAAGAGCTGGGCCTCAAGATGGGCGCGGTAGACTACATCACCAAGCCCATTTCGCCACCCGTGTTACTGGCGCGCGTGAACACGCATATCTCGCTGCGTAGCGCACAGCAGTTCCTGAAGGACCAGAACAAGCATCTGGAACACCTGGTGGTGGATCGCACCAGCCAGCTGGCCAAGATGCAGGATGCGACCATCCTGGCCATGGCCAGCCTGGCCGAGACGCGCGACAACGAGACGGGCAACCATATCCGCCGCACGCAGAACTACGTGGCCGCGCTCGCCCGCGCCCTGCAATACCACCCGCGCTTCGACGCTGTGCTGACGGATGAGAACATCGACCTGCTCTACAAGAGCGCGCCGCTGCACGATATCGGCAAGGTAGGCGTGCCCGACCGCATCCTGCTCAAGCCCGGCCCGCTCGATGACGAAGAGTGGGAGATCATGAAACTGCACACGGTATATGGCCGCGACACGATCATCCAGGTGGAAAAGCAGCTTGGGGGCAGCAATACCTTCCTCACCTTCGCACGCGAAATCGCCCACTACCACCAGGAAAAATGGGACGGTTCGGGCTATCCGGACGGCCTCGTGGGCGACGCCATCCCCGTCTCCGCCCGCCTCATGGCGGTGGCGGACGTATATGACGCGCTGATCTCCCGTCGCGTCTACAAGCCCGCCTTTCCGCACGCCAAGGCAGTGGAGATGATGCAGAAAGGGCGCGGCACGCATTTCGACCCTGACGTGTTCGACGCCTTCGTCGCCATCGAGCACGAATTCCTTGCCATTGCCGACCGTTTCCGCGACGAGGAAACGACGCCGGACGTGGAGGCCGCGGCGTAGGAGTTGGCGGGAAATTCAGTAAGTAGTGACTTACTCTCAGGTATAATCATCGGTTTTCCAAAGCAAAAATACCGAGTACGCCATGGAAGCCGAACAGCTCAACCAGATTCAGAACACCATCGCCGATCTCGCCGCTCGCGGCGACGAACTGCGGAGGTATCTTTGACTACCCAGGCAAGAAGGATCGCCTGGAAGAAGTCGTCCGCCTCTCCGAGGACCCGGATATCTGGAATGACCAGAAGCGCGCGCAGGAAATAGGCCGCGAGCGCAAGGCGCTGGAAGCGGTGGTAGTGGTGCTCGACAGCATCGCCCAAACAGTGAGCGACAGCGGCGACCTGTTCGAACTGGCTCGCATGGAAGAAGACTGGGATACGGTGAGTGCCATTGCCGCCGACCTGGAGGCCGCCGAACACAAGATTGCCGACCTCGAATTCCGCCGCATGTTCTCCAACCCCATGGACCCGAATGCCTGCTTCGTGGACATCCAGTCGGGCGCGGGCGGCACGGAAGCCCAGGACTGGGCTGGCATGCTGATGCGCATGTATATGCGCTATTCCGAGCGCAAGGGTTTCACTGTCGAGGTATTGGAAGAGAGCGAAGGTGAAGTGGCCGGCATCACCAGCTGCACGCTCAAGCTCACGGGTGACTACGCCTACGGTTTCCTGCGCACGGAAACGGGCGTGCATCGCCTCGTGCGCGTGTCGCCGTTCGACTCGAACGCGCGCCGCCACACCTCGTTCACCTCTGTGTTCGTCTACCCTGAGGTGGACGACAGCATCGAGATCGACATCAACCCGGCCGACCTGCGCATCGACACCTTCCGCGCGTCTGGCGCCGGTGGCCAGCATATCAACAAGACGGACTCGGCCGTACGCATCACGCACGCACCGTCCGGCATCGTCGTGCAGTGCCAGAACGACCGCTCGCAACACCGCAACCGCGACGAAGCCATGCAGATGCTGCGCGCCAAGCTGTATGAAGCCGAGCTACGTAAGCGCATGGAAGCCCAGCAAGCGCTGGAAGCGGGCAAGTCGGACATCGGCTGGGGCCACCAGATCCGCTCCTATGTATTCGACCAGAGCCGCGTAAAGGACTTGCGCACCAATGTCGAAGTCGGCAACGTCAAGGGCGTGATGGATGGTGACCTCGATATCTTCATCCAAGCCAGCCTGAAGCAAGGCGTTTGATTGGTACGCGCAGGCGCAAATCGCAGCAGTAACTTCTAAGATTCAAAGCACGAAACGGGAAAACAAGCACACCATGTCCGACGACCAAAGCCCCCTCGCATTGGATGAAAACAAGCTCATCGCGGAACGCCGCGCCAAGCTGGCGGAGATCCGCAAGCAAGGCGTCGCCTTCCCGAACGACTTCGAGCGAAAACACCTGGCTGGCGACCTGCACGCCAAATACGGTGCGCTCGAGAAAGAAGCGTTTGATTCCGAAAAAATCGAGGTAACGGTCGCCGGCCGCATGATGCTCAAGCGCGTCATGGGCAAGGCCAGCTTTGCCACCATCCAGGACGGCACGAGCCGTATCCAGCTCTATATCACCCGCGACGGCGTGGACGAGTCCATCTACGAGGCGTTCAAGCACTGGGACCTGGGCGACATCCTGGGCGCCACCGGCACGCTTATGAAGACGAAGACGGGCGAGTTGTCCGTGCAGGTCACCGGTCTGCGTCTGTTGGTCAAAGCCCTGCGCCCGCTGCCGAGCGACTGGTACGGCATGGCCGACCAGGAGCAGAAGTACCGCCAGCGCTACCTGGACCTGATCTCCAACGACCAGACGCGCACGACCTTCGTCATGCGCTCGCGCATCATTCAGCGCATCCGCGAAATCATGGTGGAAGAGCGCTATCTGGAAGTCGAAACGCCGATGATGCACGTCATCCCCGGCGGCGCGGCGGCCAAGCCTTTCATGACGCACCATAATGCGCTCGACATGCCCTTGTTCCTGCGTATCGCGCCGGAGCTCTACCTCAAGCGTCTGCTGGTAGGCGGCATGGAGCGCGTATTCGAGATCAACCGTAACTTCCGCAACGAGGGGATGAGCACGCGCCACAACCCCGAGTTCACCATGATGGAATTCTACGAGGCCTACTGCGACTACCGCCGCATGATGAGCCTCACGGAAACGCTCATCCGCGAAGCAGCCCGCGCCATCCACGGCCACGCCGTGATCGAATACCAGGGCAAGGTCGTCGATCTGTCCAAGCCCTTCGAGCGTCTCACGGTGGTCCAGGCCATTCTCAAGTACAACCCGGACTATTCCGAAGCCCAGCTCAACGACCGCGCCTGGCTCAAGACCGAAATCGAACGCCTGGGCGGCAAACTGGTCGTTACCGATGGCGTGGCCGGCCTTCAGTTCAGCCTGTTCGAAGAAACGACCGAGCAGAAGCTGTGGGATCCGACCTATATCATCGACTACCCGGTCGAAATCTCGCCACTGGCCCGTGCATCCGACGCGCGCCCCAGCGTGACGGAGCGCTTCGAGCTATTCGTCGTCGGCCGCGAACTGGCCAACGGCTTCTCGGAACTGAACGACCCGGAAGACCAGAGCGAGCGCTTCCTCGACCAGGTGCGCCAGAAGGACGCTGGCGACGACGAAGCCATGCATTACGACGCCGACTATATCCGCGCGCTTGAGCACGGGATGCCGCCGGCCGGCGGTTGCGGCATCGGCATCGACCGCCTGGTGATGTTGCTGACAGATTCGGCTTCCATCCGTGACGTCATCCTGTTCCCACAGATGCGCCGCGAAGACTAATCGCCGTTCTAGGGAGCCTCTGATTAAGTACCCGGGTCGCGCTGGGCCGAGTCTTGGGGCAAGACGATGGCACAACGAGCGCCGCCTAACGGGTTAGGTCAGTGAGTTGTGCCGAAGTATTGCCCCAAGAATCGACCCAG
>Ga0213872_10000581_pt1 | contig 28212 bp, 24 predicted proteins | sample VelepicomBERX_R2_FD_160071 | JGI IMG/M metagenome (GOLD analysis project Ga0213872, IMG submission 160071) | Rhizosphere microbial communities from Vellozia epidendroides in rupestrian grasslands, the National Park of Serra do Cipo, Brazil - RX_R2 | ecosystem: Host-associated > Plants > Roots >...
CATCTTCTTTGGTGCGCATCAGTTGGCGCGGGTCGGCGAAGCCGAGTTGGTCCAACAACTGCTCAATCGTCGCCGCATCGGGCGGCGTCTCAAGGTAGAGCACCACATCAGGCGTGACGCCCCGATTGCTCAGGAGCGCTAGCGTCTCGCGCGATTTGCTGCAGCGTGGGTTGTGGTAGATGGTGGTCATACAGTCTGTCGTCCCTTGTCTTGCAAGGTTTCGAAGATGACTTCCAGGTTGTGTGTCCCATCTGCCAGCCACATCGTGCCATCCTGGATTGTGCAGCTGAGCTGCATGGTGCGCGCGGTCATCTCGTCGAGGGCTTTCAGCGTGTCTTCCGACAGACTGTAGATGCTCAGCTTTTCCAGCTTGCGCATGGCTGATGCGTTCTGCTGCCACCAAACAGGCACCGCGCGGCCGCCGATGGTATAGAGGAACACCTCGTCCGACCGGCCCGATGCCTGGCGCATGCGGCGCTCCTCCGGCAAACCCAATTCAATCCAGGTCTTGATCTCGCCGTGGTCGTGGTGTTCCCACAGATCCGGCTCATCGTCGCTGCTGAGCCCACGCGTAAACTTGAGTGCTTCGCTCGCGTGGCGCGCAAAGGCCACGACACGCAGCATCATGCGTTCGGTGGTTTCCGAGGGGTGGCAGGCCACCGTGAGGCTGTACTGGTCGTAGTGGCCGCGATCCATGTCGGAAAGCTGCAGGTCGACTTTGTAGATGGTGGCGCTGAGGGCCATGTGCTGCTCGCAAACTGAGAAAAGGGCGTCATTGTACGCGTTCGCGCGTTCACTCACCCATATTGGGGGCGAAGAGCGGCGCGTCCTGCGTGGCTTAGGATGGACGATGGGGGCGGGTGCGATTCACCGCCTGCGATCACCCGGGTATTATTTACATCTATCCCATCACTTGGCTATATCTGTGCGATCTATCTGTCTGAATTGATGGGAAATCTACGCGCGCCGCCCTCCGTCGTGCTCCCCTGCGGTGAGCCCCAATCCTGAGGCTCCTGCGTTTCTCGCCCTCTTGGGGTGATCTTTCGATGCTATTTGTTCGCTGCGTACGTACGCCCGCCAGTGCGTTTTGCGCTGCACAAAATTTGCCCTCGATCCCCCTGATGGGGGATGCGTGCAGGTACGGTCATTTGATAGAATGTCGACACTTTGAAACAAATTCTATGAATAGAAACATATATTTGATAGAAGATACATTTCAAAGGCGCCGCAGAAGTTGCCTGTGTACCGGTCGCTCTGTTGTGCTTCATGCGGGTGCTGTTCTGCGCAGTCGTTTCACCTCGTTGTTTCGGTTGCCCAACTCGTTGTGGAAATCTGCATCGGTTGAAATGCGCGAATCGTTTGACGATCCGCGTGAGCCGGGCTGTCCGGTTGCTTTGTTATTACCTTGAGTTTGTTGAAGATGAAAATTGTGAACCCTTTGTATGCCGCGCTATGTGCTGCGCTGCTCATGCTTTGTGGATGTGATGGCGGCGACAGCGTTTCGTCGGGTCAGCGGGCACCTCAGTCGGCCGCGCAGGTCGCTAACGTGGCGCAGGCTGAACAGGCGCAAGATTTGATCGTCGTGTTCGACGATCATGCGATTCAATCGGAAGCCAGCGCGCTCCAGGCTAACAAGCAGGTCGCATCTTCGCAGCGCGCAGTCATCGAGCTAAAGGCGACGCGCTTCGCATCGCGCAAGGCAGAAGTTCGCTCGGCGATCAACCCCGGTGAAATGACGGTACTCAAGGAGTATCCCAACCTGCCGATCAGCTTCGTGCGCGTTCACACGGCGGCGGCGTTGAAGCAACTTCGCGCACACCCAGGGGTGCTCGGCGTGTACGAAAACAAGGTTCGGCACCGAGCATCGCTGACGCAAAGTCTGGCACTGATTGGTCAGCCGCAGGCCGCGGCGGCCGGTAATGTCGGTGCGGGCACGGCGGTGGCTGTGCTTGACGAGCGCGTCGATATTTCCAACGCGGCCTTTGGCTCCTGTACCGCGCCAGGCGCGCCGGCATCATGCAAAGTGCCCGTTGCACAGGATGCGCCGGGGCTGCCCAATGACGGTCTTGGATTTCAGGATGGACACGGCACCAATGTAGCGGCGACGGTGCTGGCTGTGGCACCGGGTACCACGCTCATCTCTTTGAATGTGTTCAACGGGGCGGGTGCGAGCGATAGCGATGTCATCAATGCGATCAACTGGTGTATCACCAACGCGCAAAAATACAATATCGTCGCCATGAATCTGAGCTTGGGGCTGGGGGCTGATAGCGCACCCACGACCGCGAGCCCCTATTTTGCGGCGTTTTCAAATGCACGGGCTGTCGGCATTCTGCCGATTGTTGCGGCCGGCAATGATGGGAATACGTCGGCCATCTCCGAACCTGCGTCGGTTCAGGGCGCGGTTTCCGTGGGGGCGGTTTACGATGGCACCTACAGCGCCATGTCGTGGCATGCCGGCTGCACGGATCATTTCCCATCTGTAGACCAGGTTGCGTGCTTCTCCAACAGTGCCTCGTTCTTGACCCTGCTTGCACCGGGTTGCCGGGACGACGCAGCCATGCCGAGCGGCCAATACTTCTGTGGCACCTCTCAGGCCGCACCGCATGTCGCGGGGGCTGTTGCGGTGATGCGCGCCGCGTATCCAAACGACAGCCTCGATCAGACGGTGTCCCGCTTGACCAGCGGTCCGACGATCTTGGATTTGCGTAACGGACAGTTCAAGCCGCGCCTCAGTCTGCCAGCCGGACTCAGTTTGCCGCAGTGTACCTACAAGCTGACTTCGACGAGCCTGACGGTTGATGCGGGTGGTGTTGCGGACAGTAGTACGAGCGTCCTTGCCAACAGCAGCTGCGTCTGGACCGCGGTCAGTAATGCGAGCTGGATCACGGTGCTCTCGGGTAGTCAGGATTCAGGGTTGGACAGCGTGCATTTTTCGGTCGCCGCCAACAATGACACCAGTCCTCGCTCGGGCACGATTACGATTGCCGGCCAAACGTTTACTGTGACGCAGAACGCCGGTTCCAGCTCAGGCTCGGTCAGTTCGCAATCCAATATCTGGTTGCAGGGCACCTTTGGATACAACGTGCTGGGCGACGGTACGATCACGCTCAACGCCGATCAGATCCAGAACACCTCCGCGACCTATACGACCGGTACCTTACGTTTGGAACTCTGGATGAGCCAGGACCCATACGCGCCGGGCGTGTCGGCGTGGCGGGTTGCGACCTACCGGCCAACCGGCACGGTCAACGGGACACTCGCGCCCAATCAGTCTTTCTACAATGTCCGTGGGACCACGCAGCTCAACCTGCCCCCGCCGGGGACTTACCATGTGACCATGGTGGTTACACAATACGACCCGAATCCGAACACGTGTAACGACACGGACCACTTTTGTCTCGCTGCGTTTGGCGCGTTCAATCGACTCTACTACGTCGCCGACGTGACGCCACCCTCTGTCCCACAAGGCTTGACGGCGACAGCCATCAACGCGACGCAGGTCAGCCTGGCATGGAACGCATCGACCGATGATGTGGGTGTGACTGCCTACAAGATCTATAACGGCGGTGTCTACCTCGGCAGTGTCGGTACGACCTCGACGACGATTTCTTCGCTTTCCGCTTCGACAACCTACAATTTCACCGTTTCTGCCTGCGATGCGGCGCAGAACTGCTCTGCGCAGAGCAATGTCGCGAGTGCGACCACGAGCAGCTTTAGCCTGGATACCGGCTGGTGGTGGAATCCGGCTGAATCGGGGCGGGGGTTTGCGATCGAGCAGCGTGGCGGCAAGATCTTCATGGCCGGCTTCCTCTATGACGGCAACGGACAGCCGACTTGGTTCTCCGCATCCGGCCCGCTAACGGGCAAGGTGTTTACAGCGCCGATTACGAGCTATGCCGGTGGGCAGACCATGACCGGCGGCTATGCTGCCCCGACGCAGTTGGCGAACACATCCGGCAATGTGACCCTGACTTTCTCGGATGCGACGCATGCGGTGATGACCTGGCCAGGTGGCAGCACAGCGCTGCAACGCTTCCCAATCGTATCGGGTGGTTTGACCCTGCCTGCTCCCTCCTTCCTGCCGGAGCGCGGTTGGTGGTGGAACGCGTCGGAGCCTGGGCGTGGCTATGCGATCGAAATCCAGGGCAATAATATGTTTATCGCCGGCTTCATGTATGACACCAACGGCCGGCCCATCTGGTATGCGGCAAATGGCACGATGACCGATTCTCATACCTATCAGGGGAAATGGGTCGAATTCTTTGGTGGCCAGACCTTGACGGGGCCTTACCACCCGCCGTCATCGACTACCCAGGCCTTCAATGTGAAGCTGACGTTCACTGACACGCAGAACGCGACGCTGTATTTGCCGAACGAAACGATCTCGATCACGCGATTCAGCAATTTCTAAACGAATCGGGGTCGCGCTCGCTTCCCAAGAAACACCGCATGGCAACCGTCCAGGGGCATGCGGTGTTTTGTTTTTGGCGCGGATTACATTGCTACTAGGCCCATTTTGCGCCTGCGTGCTCTGCATATCTATCTGAATTAACAGAAAATTTTCCGGAATTCCTCAGTTTCTGCGACAATATGCGATTGCCCGAAGTCTGTCGCACATGAACGCTGCCCCCTACGCCATCTCCGATCTACCTGCCGGTGTGACCGCGCTGAAGCCTGCTCCTTTCCTGCCGATGAACCGCGCGGAGATGGATAAGCTGGGCTGGGATGCGTGCGACATCATCCTGGTGACGGGCGATGCGTATATCGACCACCCGAGCTTTGGCATGGCCTTGATTGGCCGCCTGCTGGAAGCGCAGGGCTTGCGCGTGGGCATCATTGCCCAGCCAGACTGGCAGTCGGCCGATGCCTTCAAGGCGCTCGGTAAGCCGCGTCTGTTCTTTGGCGTGACGGCCGGCAATATGGATTCGATGATTAACCGCTACACGGCCGACCGTAGGCCGCGCTCGGACGACGCCTACACACCGCACGCCGCGGCGGACAAGCGGCCTGACCGTGCGGTGACCGTGTACTCGCAGCGCTGCCGCGAAGCCTTCCCTGGCGTGCAGATCATGATTGGCGGTATCGAGGCATCACTACGCCGCATTGCCCAGTTCGACTACTGGAGCGACAAGGTGCGCCAGTCGGCGCTGGTGTATGCCAAGGCTGATATCCTGCTTTACGGCAATGCCGAGCGGGCCTTGGTCGAGGTGGCGCGCCGTGCAGCAGCCGGAGAGAAGCTGAGCCAGATGCGCGATATTCGCGGTACGGCCTTCCTGGTGCCTGCGGGCTGGCGGCCTGACGAGAGCTGGGCAGAAGAAGACTCCAGCACCGTCGACGTGCCGGGTCGGGTCGACCCGCACCCGGACCCGTACGCCATGGAGCCAGCGCAAACGGCTGCTGCGCCTGCGGCACCCGAAGGCGCTCAGCCGATTCGCATCGTCAGCAAGGCGGAGCGGGTACGTGCCAAGCTTGAACAGCGGATGAAAACGGTGGTACGCCTGCCGGCCTACGAGGCGGTGGCGAACGACCCGGTGCTGTATGCGCACGCCAGCCGCGTGCTGCATCTCGAATCCAACCCCGGCAATGCCCGTGGCCTGGTGCAGCGCCATGGCGAGCGCGATGTATGGCTTAACCCGCCGCCGATCCCCCTCACGACGCCTGAGATGGATTACGTGTACGGGCTGCACTACGCGCGCAACCCGCATCCAGCCTATGGTAACGCACATATCCCGGCTTGGGAGATGATTCGTTTCTCGATCAATATCATGCGTGGTTGCTTTGGCGGTTGTACCTTCTGTTCGATTACCGAGCACGAAGGCCGCATCATCCAGAGCCGGTCGGAAGAGAGCATCCTCAACGAAATTGAGGAGATTCGCGATAAGACGCGCGGCTTCAAGGGGCATATTTCGGACCTGGGTGGCCCTACGGCGAATATGTACCGCCTTGCCTGCAAAGACCCCAAGATCGAGTCGGCCTGCCGCCGCCTCTCGTGCGTCTACCCGGGCATCTGCGAAAACCTGAATACCGACCACGCGCCGTTGATTCAGCTCTACCGCAAGGCGCGCGCGATTCCTGGCGTGAAGAAGATCACCATCGGCTCGGGCCTGCGCTACGACCTTGCAGTCCGCTCGCCGGAGTACATCAAGGAGTTGGTCACCCACCATGTGAGCGGCTACCTGAAGATCGCGCCCGAGCACACCGAAGACGGCCCGCTCAATATGATGATGAAGCCGGGCATTGGGGCGTTTGAGCGCTTCAAGGAGCTCTTTGAGCGCTTCAGCAAGCAGGCGGGCAAAGAGCAGTACCTGATTCCTTACTTCATCGCCGCCCACCCGGGCACGACTGATGAAGACATGCTGAACCTCGCGCTCTGGCTGAAGGAAAATCGCTTCCGCCCCGATCAGGTGCAGGCGTTCACCCCCACGCCGATGGCCATGGCGACCACCATGTGGCATACCGGCCGCAACCCGCTGAAAAAAGTAGCCCGCAGCTCGGAAAAAGTCGCCATCGTGCGCGATGCGTACAGCCGTAAGATGCACAAGGCTTTCTTGCGCTACCACGACCCGGCCAACTGGCCGCTCTTGCGCGAAGCGCTGGTCAATATGGGTCGCGCCGACCTGATCGGCAACGGCCCGCAGCATCTGATCCCGCTGCCCAAGGCCGGTGAGGAACGCATGCCGGTACCGCGTGGCAATGCCCGTGGCAGCGGCGGGCCGGGCACACCCAACCCGGGCGCCAAGCGCCAGCCAAATTTGCGACAAGGCAAGACGAAGAAGCCGATTATTGGCGGTAAGCCGCGCGGGCGCTGAGCTTCAACGATGCCGAAGCGGTTCGCGTTGAACCGGCCGATATGGTAGGGCAGTGGTTGTATCGACCGCTTGCCCTAACCCGATCAGATGGAATCGCCCTTCAAGGCTTCTTGCCATGCTGCGCCTGCAGCAGCGAAGCCGCCATTTCTCGCGCCGCCGTGAGCTGCCGTAGCTTCTCTTCACCCACGGCAATCTGCTCGGGCACCATGCCTTGATTGCGTGCGGCCTCGATGGCGGCACGCAGTTTCGGGAGTTCGGCGTCGGCTGCGCTGACGTACTGACCGTAGATCTTGGCGTTCTGACCTGCTTCGTATTGTGCGTACCGGTCAGGGTCTTGCATCGTCCAGGCGTCAGGCGCTTCACGGTCTGGCGTGTGCTCGATCGGCGGCGTGCGGGCGTCGCCCCGCTCGCGCGTATCGGCCATGCTGGTGGCGGCCGGTTCGTAGGCCGCCATGGGCAGCAACGGCGAATCCTTGATGGCCACCTTCGCGGCGGCGCTACCGCCCGTAGCGGGAATCTGCCAACCTGCCTGGGTGGCGACATGCGGTGCGACTTGCGCCGCAGGCGTGGTGGCAACGCCCGGCCCGATGCTGGGGCGGTCTAGCGCATACCAGGTGACGCCTCCTACCACGGCCAGGCCGATCACAGCGATGAAAACGTGATGTTGTGCCATGACTTAGCTTGCCTCTTCCAGCTTGAGCGCCTTGCGATCGAACCCCAATGCATGGCGGTCGAGATCGAGCGTGGCCGATTGGCTCAGTCGTGTGCGTAGCGCGACGAAATCGCGGACGGCCCATTTGCTGGCGATGGCCTGTCGGGCGGTATAGCGTACGGTTTCGCTGTCGAGCGGGTAACGCCCTTCCACGCGCTTTAACACCTGGATGATTTCCCAGCCCGCGTTGCCTTTGGCGTCTTCGGGCTCGCGCACGGGGCGCGTGGGTATGCCAGGTCGTGTAGCCATGGCGAGCTGGGCCAGCCAGTCGGTCTCGGCACGCCCGGCCTCAATCCAACCCAGATAACCGCCCTGCTTGGCAGATGGGGCGATGGAGGTCTCGCGCGCCACCTGCTCGAAATCCTCACCGTGGTTCAGCCGTGCACTGGCGGCATTGGCAGTGACCTCGTCGGCGAAGCGCATCTGGCGCACTTCCACGCGCTCGATCCGTTTGAATTCGCCAGGGTTGTCAGCATAGTAGCGAGCGATATCGGCCGGGGCGACGCTGTCTTGCAGTTTCTTCAGATAAGGGCTGTCGAAGTGCAGCAGCATTTGCGCGCCCATATAGCGCGAGAGAGCCTCGCGCCGGTCGCGCTCTGCAACAAGGTGCGTCAATTCATCGGGGACGGACGGCGCAATGCCGCCTTCGCGGATCGCCCAGTCGACGATATAGCGATTGGCGACGATCTGCAGCGCTTGGCTTTGCGCCAGCGCAGTATCGAGCGCCAGCAGCGCATTGCGGCCTTGGGTATTCTGCCGCCGCCATACGTCGTACAGCGTCACGGTGTGCCGCATGCTGTTGGGGAAGCGGTACTCCAGCAGCGAGATGTCGCGCAGGTGCGACTCGCGTTCGGGGGTGATGCGGTCATCAAGCCGCATCGGCCCGCCGCGCTGTACACCAAGAAGGGCCGCCAGGCGATCACGATCCAACGGGTGGGTTTGCTCAACCCAGCGTGCGCCGCCATTGGCATCGGCCAGGGCATGCTCGATGCGCCCGCGAAACGCCATGCGCAGGGTCGCAATCATGCCGTCTTCAGCCGCCACCGTTGGCGCAATGCCCACACGCGCGCCGTCAAACAATGCGGCATCGCCATATTGGTGCTCGGCATAGTCCGACAGCACATGGTTTTGAACGACTTCGCGCAGCACATTGGCGAGCGATTTTTCAGGCTCGCGCTGTGCAATCACGCCATGCAGCAACTGCAGTGTCGCGAGGCTTACCGGTTCGCCATTCACAATCACAGCGGGTCGCGGCGTACCTTTCTCGGGCAATGGCTTTTCGAGCGATGCATTGGCCGCGAGCGCTACCCCGGTGAGGGTAGCGCCCGCCAGCCACAGCATGGCCCCGATGACGGGGCCGCGCATCATTGCACCATGCGCTCTGCAGCGCGGTTCAGCACGTACACCACCATGGCGATGGCGTGCGGCACCACCTTGCGGGCGGTTGCCACGCGGTCAGCCTGCGCGGTGGACGACAACACGATGCCGCCATTGGCGTAGGAATACGCACCACCCTGTTGCAACAGCGGGCGGATATCGATGGCCTTCGGGTCGAGCGGCGTGAAGTCGTTCAGCGCAGCGGTCACGAGATTGCTGTCGTTCAGGTTCTCGGTGTAGTAGTAGTCATTCACCCAGCCTTCCCAGCCCCAGTGGTTGTTACCCGAGGTGATCCAGGTATGGTGCGGCTGCAACAAGTCGGTGGTGTGCAGCACATAGCCCAGCGTCTGCGCGCTCGGGCGAGCCAGGAACTGCTGGAACCAATACTGGCCCAGATTGCTGATCGGCTGGAACGGCATGCTCTGGAAAGCGGAATACATCGACGGCGTCGAGTACCCACCCAGGCGGTAGTTGGCTTCGGTAATGTGATAGCTGTCGTACTTCGTGCCATCGCTAAACCAGCCCTTCATGCCGCCGGGGCCGTCATCGAGGTGATCGCCCACCAGCCAGCCGGCTGCCAGCACGTCTACATCGCCGCGTACTGGGATCTTGGAATAGTCGTAGCCGCCAAAGCGGTTGCCGTGCACGTCTTGCCCAGCCGAGTGGTTTTCGAAATGCCAGTAAGACGTGTATTTCACGATGCCCGAGCCGAGGCCCCAGGCCGGCGCCTGCTCGCAGTCGCCGGTGACGGCGCCGCAGATATAGGTGTCAGAGAACGAATCGACATCATAAGCACCCTGGCCCAGCGTCGCGGCCAGCGTATCGATGGTGTAACCGGCGCGGGTCGCGCCATCCAGCAGCTTTTGGTAGTTGGTGGTGCTCGGGTGGGCCTGCATATAGGCCACGGCGTCGAGCACGATACGGCGGTGCGTCTCTTGCAAAAAGGCATGCGCAGGCGTGGTCAGGCCGACCGCCACCAGTGCGCCAGCCAACAGGCGGGCAAACTTCATTGTACTACTCCTCATTTATATGAATGCGAAACGTGCGAACCGGGAAGCACAAGCCCGCCTTTGGCAGGCATCGCATTGTTCGTGAAGGAGATTTCGATGGTTTGACGGATTAATGCTTGTTGCTAATACAGGTATTAGGCAGAAGATGTGTTGAGAAGACGCTAGCGAGTCGCGGGCGCCGAGAAGCGTACGTGCGCCTCTTGTAGGGCGTATCAGCGAAGTCGATACGCCGGATGGGGATGCATTCAACGCCGGCACTTTTGAGGCTTCATACGGCGCATCGACTTCGCTGATGCGCCCTACGGGCCCTGGCTTAGCCGCGGGCTAGCGAAGCGAGGTATGCTTGCGCCGATTTCATACGAAGAGAGTCCATATGTTGTTCAAACGCGCTCTGATTGCCGCTTTTACCATGGCGGTCGCAGGCTGTGCCCTCGTTGACGGAACTTTCGCTACGGGACCGACTTTCAAGCCAACAGAGAACATTTCTCCAAACGAAGCCGTCGTATACATTTATCGCGACGCCTCTTGGGCCATTCGTTCCCGTGCGGCCCGCTTCTATATCAACGATGTACACTTGTTTAGCCTTGATCAGCTTGGCTACTCTTGGGTATCGTTGCCGGCCGGCCATTACACCCTGCGCCAGGGTTGGCCAATTGACATGATGGCCAAATCTATCCAGCTAGAGCTGGACGTCAAGCCGGGGCAGGTCAGGTACTTCTCGTTCCGAACCGGCGTTTGCCCAAAGCAGGAACCACACTCGCTATGTATGGACTATCGGCTCCAAGAGCAACCAGCGTCCATCGCCCAACCGGAGATTGCGGACAAGCGATTCCAGGAGAATTTTGGACTCGCAGATCTCCGACAGACGCTAAGTAGCAAGTAGCGTTAGACGTGTTCTACTTACGGGCTTATGTGAGACGTGGCGAGGAATAGCGTGTGACGTACAGACGGAGAGTCGATTGATATTCCATGCGTCGGAAGGCGCTTCGCTTTTCCGGCCTACGCGCCACATGATGCTTGTATCGTAAATGTAGACGGGCGACCGCCAAACTGCACAATCGCCCGTCTGTTCATCACAACAGCATCAAATGGCCGCCGTCCGCATCTCCAACCAAGCCAACGCATCCCCGCTCACCAGCGGTGCAATCCGCTTGCGGCACATGGCGTGGTAGTCGTTCAGCCAGGTGACTTCGTCTTCGCGCAGGATGCTACGGTCGACGCAGCGCGTATCGATCGGGCAGAGCGTGAGGGTTTCGAAGGCGAGGAATTCGCCGAACTCGGTGGTGCCGGCCGGCACGTTGAGCAGCAGGTTTTCGATGCGCACGCCCCAGCGGCCCGGGCGGTAGATGCCGGGTTCGTTGGAGGTGATCATGCCGGGCTCCATCGCCGTGTGCGCATCAGGCGGAGTGCTGGGCGAGATCGATTGCGGGCCTTCGTGCACATTCAGGAAGTAACCCACACCGTGGCCGGTGCCGTGGCCGAAATTGATGCCGTCGGCCCAGATCGGGGCGCGGGCGATGCTATCGAGCAGCGGCGAGCGGGTGCCGCGCGGGAATTTCGCCTGCGTGAGCGCGATCATGCCTTTGAGCACCAGCGTGAAATCACGCTTTTGCTCGGCACTCGGTGTGCCGATGGCGACGACGCGGGTGATGTCGGTGGTGCCACCCAGGTATTGGCCGCCAGAGTCGATCAGCAAGAGGCCGTTGCCTTCGATCTCCGCATGGCTTTCCGGCGTGGCGTGGTAGTGGGGCAGCGCGCCGTTGGCGTTGAAGCCGGCGATGGTGCCGAAGCTCGGCGTGATGAAGCCTGGGCGACGGGCGCGGGCAGCGGTGATCTGCTCGTCGATGGTCAGCTCGGTGATGCGTTCCTTGCCGAGCGCGCCTTCCAGCCAGCAGAAGAACTCAGCGAGGGCTGCGCCGTCTTGCTCCATGGTGGCGCGCACGTGCTGGGCTTCGTCGTCGCGCTTCATCGACTTGGCGAAGGTGCTCGGGTTGATCGCTTCAACCACCTTCACGCCTGCAGCGATCTGCTGGAACAAGCCCAGCGCCACACGGCGTGGGTCGACCAGCAGGGTGCTGCCGGCCGGCAACTGGGCGAGCCGGGTGCCGATGTCGCTGTAGTCGGCGAGGCTGATGCCGTCGGCCTTCAGCGAATCGACTACCTCGGCAGGCGCCTTGCCCGGCGCGACAAACAGCGTGGCGCTGTCGCGGCCGATCAGTGCGTGGCCGAGGAAGATCGGGTTGTAGTTCACATCGGCACCGCGCAGGTTGAATACCCAGGCGAGGTCGTCGAGTGTCGAGATCCAATGCCAATCGGCACCTGCCTTGGCCATTTCGCTACGCACATGCGCGAGCTTGTCGGCACGCGGCACCGTGGCGTACGGCGGCAGGTGTTCGAAGATCGGCGCGGTCGGCAGGGCCGGGCGGTCGGCCCAGACTTCGGTCAGCAGGTCGATACCCGTTTTGAAGCCGATCCCACGCGCCGCGAGTGCGGCCTCAATGCCACGGCCGCTGGCCAGGGCGATCACTTGCCCGTCGACCCCAACCGTTTGGCCGGGCTTGAGCGTGTCGGCAAGGTAATCGACATGTTGCGTACCGCCGGCCGATTGCACGCGCATCAGCTCGATGCCGCTACCCGCGAGTTCAGTCTCGGCCTGTTGCCAGTAACGGCTGTCGACCCAGAGCCCAGCGAAGTCGGCGGTGACCGCCAGCGTGGCGACAGAGCCGCGAAAGCCTGAGAGCCAACGGCGCGCCTGCCAGCGGCCCGGCAGATATTCCGACATATGCGGGTCGGACGACGGCACGATATAGGCGTCGAGCCCGTGGCGGCGCATGGCCTGGCGCAGCAGGTCGAGGCGTACAGGGATGGGGTGGTTTGCTTGATCCATGATCTCTCCAGTCTGCGCTACAGTCAGGCTGCTGCCGTGGTTTCAACCAGGCCACGCTTAGCCAGCATCGGTGCAACGCCTGCATCGCGACCCCGGAAGGCGCGGTAGGCTGCACGTGGCTCCAGCGTATTGCCGCTGCTGTAGATGTATTGATAGAGGCGTGCCGCGACCGCTGGGTCGAACGGGTTGCCGGCTTCGATGAAGGCATCGTAGCCATCGGCATCCAGCACTTCGGCCCACATGTACACGTAGTAGCCCGCTGCGTAGTCCGAGCCCGAGAACAGGTGGCGGAATTGCGGCAGGCGGTGCGTGAGACCGACGTCGGCGGGTACGCCGAGGCGTGTACGCTCGGCTTGCTCAAACGCCGAGATATCGAGGCCGCCCATGTCGGTCAGGCCATGCAGTGCCATATCGATCAGCGCCGAGCCCACATATTGCAGCGTCTCATAGGCTTGGTTGAATTTGCGTGCACGCTTGAGCTTGTCGAGCAGCGCAGCGGGGATCGCCTCGCCAGTCTGGTAGTGGCGCGCATGGCGCTCCAGTACCGAGTCTTCGAGCGCCCAGTGTTCAAACAGCTGCGAGGGCAGCTCGACAAAGTCCTGAAGCACGCTCGGGCCTGCCAGGCGCTCGTAGCGTACGTTCGACAAGAGGCCGTGCAGGCCGTGGCCGAATTCGTGGAACAGCGTGCGCACGTCGTCGAAGCTCAAGAGCGCAGGCTCACCCTTCACGAAGTTGTTGTTGTTCACCACGATGGGCAGCACGCCGCCCTGGTGGCCCGACTGGGTGCGGTATTCCGACATCCATGCGCCGCCGCGCTTGTTCGGGCGGGCAAAGTTGTCGCCCAGGAAGATGCCGATCAGTTTGTCGTCGCGGTTACGGACTTCCCACAGGCGCACGTCTGGGTGGTAGAGCGGTATGCCCTTCTGCTCGACGAAATGCACGCCAAAGAGGCGGCCGGCACAGTCGAACATCGCGTTGATCATGCTGTCGAGCGAGAAATAGGGCTTGAGTGCAGCGTCGTCGAGGTCATAGTGCGACTGGCGCACCTTCTCGGCGTAGTAACGCCAATCCCAGGCGGCAATCGGCTCGGTCTGGCCCGACTGGGTTGCCAGCGCCTGCAATACCGCGCGGTCTCGTTCGCCTGCGCGCTTGGCGGGCTCCCATACCTGGTCAAAGAGTTCGAGCACGGCGGCAGGGCGGCCGGCCATGCGGTCTTGCAGCTGGTAATCGGCATAGCTGGCGTAGCCATGCAACTTGGCCTGTTCCAGGCGCAGTTGCATGATTTCAACTGCGATCTGGCGGTTGTCGTGCGCGCCCGCGTGCTCGCCACGTGTGACCCAGGCTTGCCACACGGCTTCGCGCAGGTCGCGGCGTTCAGAGAAGGTCAGGAAAGGCATGACCAGCGAGCGCGAGAGCGTGATGGCGTGCATGCCATCTGCGAGGCCGCGTTGCTGGGCTGCACCCGCCGTGGCGTCGAGCAGGAAAGCCGGCAGGCCGGCGAGGTCGGCTTCGCCTTGCAGTGGCAGAACGAAGTCGGTTTCATCCGCCAGCACATTCTGGCTGAAGCGGGTATTGAGCTCGGCGAGCTTTTGCATGATCTCGCCGTAGCGCTGCTTGGCGTCACCCGTCAGGCGGGCGCCGGCCTGCACGAAATCGAAATGGAAACGCTCGATCAGGCGGACTTGCTCGGCATCGAGCCCCAGCGCTGCGCGCTCGCTATAGAGGGCGTCGAGGCGTGCGAACAGGCGGGTGTTCATATACAGCGCGTTGCGGTGTGCAGCGAGCTTGGGCGCCCATTCGAGTTCGGTCTTTTCCAGTTCCGGCGAGGTTTCGCTGGCCGTCAAATTGTCGAAGGTCTGCGTCACGCGCTTGTAATTGCGACCAGCTCGGTCGAGTGCGGCGACCGTGTTCTCGAAAGTGGGCGGCTCGGCTTGCCCTGCGATGGCGTCGATCTCGGCCAGGTGCTCGGGCAATGCCACTTCAAACGCGGGGCCAAAATCGGTGGCCTTCAGCGTGGCAAAGGGCGGCAGGCCGTAAGGGGTGTTCCAGTCTTGCAGCAGCGGGTTGGTGTGGCTTGCACCTTGGGCGAGGGTATCGCGCATCGATATGGTTCCGATCGTGTCAGGAAGGCGTGATTCTATCGATTCGCCGGCCTCGCGTTGGCGCGAGGCGACGAACTGTGTCTTTTGTGTGAAATCGGTGGCGTTTCCAGGGTTAGGCTGCAAGGCCACGCTTGCGCAGTAGCGGTTCCACACGGGCATCGCGGCCGCGGAAGGCGCGGTAGGCCGTTGCGGGGTCCACCGAATTACCTCGGCTGAGTATCTGCGCTTCCAGACCTGCAGCGAGCTGAGCGTCGAATGGATTGCCCACTTCCAAAAAGGCGTCGAAGGCATCTACGGCGAAGACTTCCGCCCACAGATAGTTGTAGTAACCCGCGGCATAGCCATAACCCGAGAATAAGTGGGTGAAATGCGGCAGGCGATGAGCCACGCCGATGTCGGTCGGTACGCCCCATTGGGCGCATTGCTGGGCTTCGAAAGCGGCGATGTCGAGGTCGCTCGCATCGGTCAGCCCGTGCAGGGCCAAGTCGATCAGCGCGGGGGCAACAGCCTGGACTGTCTCGTACGCCAAGTTGAAGCGTCGGGCGCGCTGCAGCTTATCGAGCAATGCTTGTGGAATTGCCTCACCCGTCTTGGCATGGCGCGCATGTTGGCGTAGCACTGCTTCATGGGCACCCCAATGCTCGAACAGTTTCGAGGGCATCTCCGAGAAGTCGCGCAAGGTCTGGGTACCGGCCAAGTGTTCGTGGCGGACATTCGACAGCATGCCGTGCAGGCCGTGGCCGAACTCATGGAACAGCGTGCGGACGTCGTCCACGCTCAGAAGTGTCGGCTCGCCCTTTGCAAAATTGCAGTTGTTCACGACGATGGGCATGACGCCGCCGCCAATGCCTGACTGGCTGCGGAATACGCTCATCCAGGCGCCACCACTCTTGCCTGGGCGGGCGAACATGTCGCCGATGAACTGACCAACCATGGTCTCGCCACGCCAGACTTCCCATAGCCGCGCATCGGGGTGGTAGAGCGGCACCCCATGCTGCTCGATAAAGCGCAGGCCGAAGAGCTTGCCCGCGCAATCGAACATCGCGTTGATCATATTGTCGAGCGCAAAGTAGGGCTTGATCTCTGCGTCGTCGAGTGCATAGTGGGTCTGGCGGACTTTCTCTGCCAGAAAACGCCAATCCCATGCGGTGATCGGGGTTGGCAGGCCCAGCCGCTCGGCTGTACGGGTGAGCAGCGCCCGGTCGCTGGCTGCACTGTCGAGCGCCGGTGCCCACAGTTGTTCCAGCAAGTTGCGCGCGCCTGCCGGCGTCTTGGCCATGCGGTCGCGCAGCGCAAAGTCTGCGAAGCTCGCTTCCCCCAGCAGCTGCGCTTGCTCTAGTCGTACGCGAATGATCTCTGCACAGATGGGGCGGTTGTCGAATTCGCCTGCATGCGCACCCCGGTCGACCCAGGCGCGCCAGACCTGTTCGCGTCGGGCACGATTTGCCGCAAACGTCAGATAGGGGAAGACCATGGAGCGCGTCAACGCGATGACATAGTGGCCCGTAGGCAAGTCGCGTTGCTGGGCTGCACGCGCCGCTGCCGCACGTAGGAAATCGGGGAGGCCATCCAAATCGGCCTCATCGGTCAGCACGATCTCGTAGCGCGCTTCATCGGCTTGTACATTCTGGCTGAATTGAGCGAGAAGGCTCGCCAGGCGCTCAGTGCTGGCGGCAAAGCGCTCGCGCGCCGCCCCTGTCAGCTGCGCGCCCGCCCGCACAAAATTCAGATGCATGCGCTCCAGAAGGCGCAGTTGCTCGGCATCGAGCCCAAGGGCGTGGCGTTCACGATGGAGTGCATCGATACGGGCGAACAAGCGCACGTTCAGGTAGACCGCCGCATCGTGCGCCGCGAGCCTGGGCATCATCTCGGTTTCGACGGCCTGCAGCGCGGGGGTGATCAGATTGCCTTTGAGGTTATGAAACAACAGATCGACGCGCACATAGTCCCGCCCCGCCGCATCGAGCGCAGCAATCGTATTCTCGAAGCTGGGTGGTGCAACCTGGTTCGCGATCTGCTCGACTTCGGCGGCGTGCTGCTGCAATACCACGTCGAAGGCCGGCACGAAATCGGCCGGCGTCACCCGATCAAACGGTGGCAGGCCATGGTGTGCCGTCCAGGGTTGCAGTAATGGGTTGGCTGAAATGGAAGCCGAGTCTGCGTGCATGGGGGAGGAATCCGAAGCGCAAAAAACGCATTCTAGAGCGTCCGCCATCGAATGATCGTAGCCAAGTGCGAATATATGATCGATGGTTGTGCCACAATTATGGCAACGTCATCGGTGCACGCTGGGCCGAATGCAGGCTAGAATCCGTCTATTGCGGTATCTGACAACAATCCAATCACAAAAGGTGATGCACATGAGGACATGGCTCATTTTGCTGGGTGCGGTGTGGCTGACTTCCGGTTGCTCCATCGTGCACCGCATGGCCCACCCCGAGCTGGCCCCCAAGGAAGACGCCGACAAGCCCAAGGCGCCGATGGCGGTTGAAAAGCCGGTCACGCTCGTCAATGGTGTCGACACCAGCGGCTTGAAGCTCGGCACCTGGTCTTACGATGTGGCTGCCGCTGCGAAGGCCGCAGGCTGCGAAGGCGACGGCGCTTGGCTGATCACCCCGCCCGGCCCGCGCGAAGCGTACCGCGTGACATGCAGCAATGGCCGCAGCTATACGGCAGTGTGTGATTCCATGCATTGCGAAAAGCAGTAATTGGGCTGATCAACGTACCTGGTGAGGCGGCGCAAATACGCCGCCCGCCGATGCATCAGTCCGGCGAGAAAAAGCGCGGGGCGAGTTCTTCCAGCCCCAGCATCTCCAGCATTTCATGCAGGCGCTCGGCCGGTTTGCGGCTGGGCCGGTTCTCATAACGAGCGACGATCAGCTCGTTCTTCATCGAGTGTTCCCAGCCGACCAGCTCGGTCACGGTTACCTGATAGCCATGCGCTTCGAGCTGCAGGCAGCGCAGCACATTGGTGATCTGGCTGCCGAATTCGCGCGTATGGATGGGGTGGCGCCAGATCTCGGTCAGCGGGTTCTTCAGCATGCGACCCTTGTTTTTGCGCAGTACGGCGGCGACTTCGGCTTGGCAGCAAGGCACCAACACGATAAAGCGGGCTTCTTTTTCGAGCGCGAAGCGGATCGCATCATCGGTCGCGGTATTACAGGCATGCAGGGCAGTGACGACGTCGATGCGTTCCGGCAATGCTTGCGAGTCGATCGAATCCGCCACCGACAGGTTCAAGAACGACATGCCGGGAAAGCCGAGCCGCGTAGCCAGCTCGCGTGAGCGGGCAACCAGCTCTTCGCGAGTTTCGATGCCGTAAATATGCCCGTTGCCGTGTGCCTTGAAGAACAGGTCGTACAGGATAAAGCCGAGGTAGGACTTGCCTGCGCCATGGTCGACGAGCTTCACATCGCCCTGCTCGGCCACGACTTCCTGCAGCAAGGGCTCAATGAAGTTATACAGATGGTAGACCTGCTTGAGCTTGCGCCGGCTGTCCTGGTTCAGCTTGCCGTCCCGCGTCAGGATATGGAGCTCCTTCAGGAGTTCCACGGATTGTCCGGGTCGGATATCGTATTTTTCGGTCATTGCTCAAGCTCTGTTGCGGTGATTCGATGGTAAAGGCGACAGTGTGCGGATGAAATCGCGCCGCCCAAACCGGAATGCTACGCGCAAGCGCGAAAATGGGTAAGCTTTCGTCTGCCGTAGCTGGAATAAGCAGTAAGGAAATCAGGAACACCATGGACGACCGTATCACCGAACTTGAAATCCGCTTGGCGCTGCAGGACGACCTGCTCGACGAGCTCAACCGCACGGTCGCCCGCCAGCAGCAACAGCTGGAATGGCTGGCCAAGGAGCTGCGTCGCCTGCAAGAGCAGCAGATGAACCAGCAGCAACAGGGCAAGGGTCCTTCGCTGCGCGACGAGATTCCACCCCACTACTGATTGACCCCATGGAGCTACGATGCGCTATCTGCGATCTTTCCTGCTTGCCCTGGTGCTGGGTATGAAGGCGCATGCCGCGCCGGTAGACGACATTGGCCAGGTGCTGGACCGCTTCCACGCGGCGGCCTCCGCTGCGCAGTTCGATACCTATTTCGGCCTCTTCGCGCCGGATGGGGTCTTCATCGGCACCGACGCTTCCGAGCGCTGGACGGTCGATGCATTCAAAGCGTATGCCAAGCCGCACTTCGATAAGGGCCAGGGTTGGACCTACCTGCCGCACGACAGGCATATCGACCTCGCGCCAGATGGTCAGCATGCCTGGTTCGACGAGCTGCTCGACAACAAAGGCTTCGGCACCTGCCGGGGCACAGGCGTGCTGCGCAAGATCGGCGGTGCCTGGAAGGTCGAGCAATACCACCTGACCATCCCGGTGCCCAATGCATTGGCCGATGACGTCGCCAAGATGATTCGTGGTACCAAACCGGCGTCCTGATGCTGCGCCTGTCGCTTGAATTGGTATTTGCCATATTGATCTGCCATACCTTGGCTGAATACCTTCATTCGACCGAGAGCTGGCCATGATGATCAAACAAGCCATTTTTCTTGCGTGCGCAGCGGCAGTGCTGCCGACCTGGGCCGCCGAGCCCCTGCTGAGCTTTGCTCAGGCTGCTGCCAAGGCGGTTGATGTGGCGAGTTGCCCGCCGACCCGGCTCGTGAAGATCGGCTACGCGTCGGCCTCGCCCGTGCCGGCCGGCGACCCGGCGGCGGGTTTCATGCTCTGGATCGCCGCGAGCAAGGAATCGGAGTCACCCGTTGAGATCGGCCCGCTGAAAGACAAACCCACCGACGCAGAACTCGCATCGCTGCATGGCCAGCCGATGTGCGATACCTCGGACTAGGCCTTTCGCGCTGTCAGGTACACCACGCGGTCGGTGACCACTGATTTGCCGGCCTCTACGGTCGGGCGCATCAGATGCTCGAAGAATTGCCGCTCTTCCTCGCTGAATTGGGCGTGCATGATGCTGCCGAGCGAAGGTGCCAAGGGGTGCGGCGAGGTGCCGAGAAAGACTTCCCAGGATGTATTCGGCGAATGGAAAACGTCGATATGCAACTCCAGGTGAATATCGAAAAAGCCGGCTTCGTTCACAAACCGCAATAGATCGCGCTCGGCATAGTTGGCGATCGGGGTTGCTGCGATTGCGGCTTCGGTATCGGGGAACTGTGCCGATTTCCAGCGGTGCAGCAGGGTCATCAACCGGTCGGCGGCGCCGGCTGGGGCGTTATCTACAATCTGCCGCAGTGCACGTGCCATCAGTGCCTCGTCTTGAAACACCGGTTCGGCGATCGACAGCCGGCCGCCGGGTTTCAGCACGCGATGACACTCTTTCAGTGCGGCCGTCTTGTCGGGCACATAGGCCAGCACGGCGCGCATGGCGACCACGTCGGCTTCGCCATCTTCTATGCCCGCCAACTGCTCTGCACTGCCTTGTATGAACCGGCATTGCTCTGCTACGCCGCGCGCCCGCGCGGTTGCTTCGGTGTGATGCAGCATCGGGCCGGAGATATCAGTCAGGATCACCCGCAGGCTGGGGCCGATGCGGTCAATGGCGCGCAGCGCGATCAAGCCTTCGCCCGCGCCGACGTCGACCAGCGTCATGCCCGGTGCCAACAGGGCGCCGTCGAGCACTTTGTCGGCGTAACGTTCGACCTGGTCTTGGATATGGCGATCGAATGTGGCATCGCCTGCATGCCGGCGGTGCAGTAGCCAGTCTGACCAGATGTCGGATTGCGCGTCGGCTTGCATGGCGGTTCTCTCCGTGGCGGGCATCAAGGTGACGGCATTCTAGCGGCTCAGGCGTGAGGCGGTGTATGCCCGTGCCCAAGGCACTGATGATTCTGGCAGAATGGGCCTTGATGCGATATGGGTGGATGATGCGGTAATGGATATCAACGACTACATGACGGGCCTCGGCAAAGCGGCCCGACGCGCTTCGCGGGCCCTGGCGCGCGCAGATACCAATACAAAGAACACGGCCCTGCTGGGTATGGCGGATGCCATCGTGCGTGATGCGGCGATTCTGCTGGCGGCCAATGCAGCCGACGTGGAAGCCGCCAAGCAGGCGGGGCTGGATGCTGCCTTGCTCGATCGCCTGACGCTGACACCAAAGGGGGTGACGGCGATGGCCGAGGGCTTGCGCCAGATCGCGACCCTGCCAGACCCGGTTGGCGAAATGAGCGATTTCGCCTATCGCCCAAGCGGCATTCAGGTCGGCAAGATGCGTGTGCCGCTGGGCGTCATCGGCATCATTTACGAAGCCCGGCCAAACGTGACGGCCGATGCGGCAGGTCTCTGTCTGAAATCGGGCAACGCCGCCATCTTGCGCGGCGGGTCTGAGGCGACGCGCTGCAACCAGGCGATCGCCGCCTGCGTGCGCGAGGGCCTGCGCCTGGCTGGCCTGCCTGAAGCGGCCGTCCAGGTGGTAGAGACCACCGACCGTGCCGCCGTGGGGGCGCTGATCACCATGAGCGAGTATGTCGATGTGATCGTGCCACGTGGCGGCAAGGGCTTGATTGAGCGCGTGAGCCGCGAAGCACGCGTGCCAGTCATCAAGCATCTGGATGGCGTCTGCCATGTGTTCATCGACCGCGATGCAGATCTGGCCAAGGCGGTGCGCATTGCCGACAACGCCAAGACGCACCGCTACGGTACCTGCAATACGATGGAAACGCTGTTGGTCGACCGTCCGGTGGCCGAGACCGTATTGCCGCAGCTTGCGCGCATCTATGTCGAAAAGGGTGTCGAGCTGCGTTGTTGCGAATTATCAAAGGCGATGCTGGCGAATGCCGGTATCGTGGCGAGCGATGCGGTCGAAGAAGATTGGCGGACCGAGTATCTGGCGCCGATCTTGGCGATTCGCGTGGTCGATGGGCTTGATGCGGCGATGGCGCATATCAACGAGTATGGTTCGCACCATACCGATGCCATCGTGACCGAAAATTACACGAAGGCGCAGCGTTTCTTGCGCGAGGTGGATTCGGCGAGCGTGATGGTGAATGCCTCGACCCGCTTTGCTGATGGATTCGAGTACGGACTGGGTGCGGAGATCGGGATTTCGACCGATAAGATCCACGCCCGTGGCCCGGTCGGCCTGAATGGGCTGACGAGCCAGAAATGGATTGTGTTGGGTGATGGACAGATTCGCAGCTGATTTACCGCAGGCGCCGCTTGCGGTCGTCGACACTGAGGGGCGACCGCTGGCCGGTCGCTTCGCGGGGCGATGCGCGCAAATTGACTGGGCTGCGCTACGCGGCGAATGGGCACGCTCGGCCTGGTACCGGCATTTTCATCACAAGCGCTGGCAGTATGTGGGGATTGCCGCCGGCCGCTGCTTTATCGGCTGCGCTGTCGTCGATGTCGGTTGGACGAACATGGCGTTTGCCTACGTATTCGACCTGGAACGCAAGTCGGTGGTCGGCAGCGTATCGTGCGACGGCCTGCCTGGGCTGACCGCGCAACTGGCCGACGTGCCGGCAGCGGGGGCTGAGAGCAAGTTCCGCCTGTTCGGCGCGCGGATTGTGTTCTCCGAGACCGAGCCGGGGCAATTCAGATTGCAGGTACGCGGGCCGGGTGGCCTCGCGATCGACGCCGAACTCGATGGCACCTCGGCGGCGCCCTGGCTGTTCGCCAGCAACCGGGTCGAAGGCGGTACGTGGCATGCCACGCATAAATCGCCCTCGCTGGTGACGCGTGGCGTCGCGCATGCGGATGGCGAAACGTATTCGCTCGACGGTGCGCACAGCGGCCTCGATCACTCCAATGGCTTGCTTGCGCGCGACACACGTTGGCTGTGGGCCTCGGCCCACGGGCAGGGAATGGGCTTCAACCTGCAATCCGGGTACTTTGGCGACAATGAAAATGCACTGTGGCTCGACGGAAGGTTGATTCCGCTCGGCGCAGCGCAGTTCGAATTCGACCCCAACCATACTGCCTCTCCCTGGCGCATGCGGACGGAAGACCAACTGCTCGATCTGCAGTTTGTGCCGGTCGGCGAGCGGCGGGAGGATCGAAATTTAATCGTGGCCGCGAGCCGCTATGTGCAGCCGGTCGGTCACTATACGGGCTGGGTGCGCGCATCGGCGACCGATGTGCCGCGCCCTGTCTCGGGTCTCTTGGGTGTGGCGGAACACCATGAATCCCGATGGTGATTCGCAGCTTTGTGTAAAACTGGTCGCAAACGCGCATTGTCATCGTGCGGTTGCGCGTGCCGTATAGAATATGATTTCACCTTGATTGTTTGACCCGTCGTGCATGCCGCCTGCGTGGCCGCACATGATTCAAACTCGGGAAGGCTGTGGCCTTCCGTTTTCACCCCCGGAGCGATGATGCAGACTCTGTCCTTTTCCCAGCGCGCGATGCTGTCGTTCGTCGTGCTGGCCCTTCTGAATCTGGCGACTGCCCTGGTTGCGACCATGGGTGGGGGTGAGGGCGCAACCTGGGCGCTGGCTGCACTGGGCGCCATTGCGGCGGTGGCGGGTGGCGGCTGGTGGCTGTCGCGCGCGACCAGTGGCCTGGATAAAGTGGAAGTCGCGCTAAAGCGCCTTGAGCAGGGTGATTTTCGCCATGAGCTGCGCAGCGATGCGACGGATGAATTCGGTACGCTGATTGGCCTTGTCAAGTCGCTGGCCAAGCAGCAGCGCACGCTGATCTCCGACATCCTGACTACTTCGCGCGCCTTGTCTGATCAGGCGGCGGCGCTCGACAACGCGGCCGAGTCCCTGGCTGACCAGACCGGCAAGCAGAGCGACCAGGCCATGCAAGTGAGCGCCGCGACGCAACAGATGAACCGCTCGGTCGACGATATCAGCCGTGCGACCGGCGATACCGCGCAAACCGCCGCGCAGGCGAAGGAAGTATTGCGCGAAAGCCAGCAGAATATGCAAGCGAGCCTCGCCTCGACGAACCGGATCGTCGAAGTGGTGGGCGACGCCCGTGCAACGCTCGACGACCTGAATCAGGCCGTCTCACGTATCGGCAGCATGACCGGTACCATTAAGGAAATCGCCGACCAGACCAATCTGCTCGCGCTCAATGCGGCGATTGAAGCTGCGCGCGCAGGGGAGTCGGGCCGCGGCTTTGCCGTGGTGGCCGACGAAGTGCGCAAGCTGGCGGAGCGCACATCGCAGTCGACGCTCGACATCAACAACAACGTTGCCAACATCCAGCTGGTGACGCAAGCCACGCTGATGACGATGGACGATGCGGTGACGGAAGTATCTAACGGCACGGCGGCCATCGAAGCCTGCAGCAAGAACCTGCTCGAAGTGAACCAGGCGTCCGAACAAACGGTGACCATGACCAGCAAGATCGCGGACGCGGTGCACCAGCAAAGCGCTGCTGCCGACGATGTGGCCAAGACCATCGAACGCATGACGGTGAGCATCGACGTCAACAACCGCGAAGCCCATGCGCTCGCGCTGTCGGCTGACAGCCTGTCAAAGACGGCCGCATCATTGAAGGCACTGGTCGCCCGTTTCGAGACCTCGCTGTAAGGTGTTGACTGGAGGGCTTGCTCCCTCCAGTAATTTCAAATACTTAGCGTGACCTGCGTGCACGAAGCAGGTACAATCGCGTTTTAATTCACCACGCCGCTCGCGAAATCGAGCACGCCTGTTCAAAGGTAGGTCGTCTGTCTGACGGCTGATGCAACAGGGTGTGTCCGACCGCATCGAGCGGCATTTGCATTGCAGATCATGACAGAACAACACCTTACCATTGCGCAGATGCGCGATATCGCCGTTGCGGCGCTCGAAGACGTCAAGGGCGAAGATATCCTCGCGCTCGATACGACCAAGCTGACCTCGATGTTCGAGTGCATGATCGTCGCGTCGGGTAACTCCAACCGCCAGGTCAAGGCGCTCGCCAATAGCGCGCGTGAAAAGCTGAAGGAAGCCGGTGTCGACATCATCGGCATGGAAGGCGACCAGACGGGCGAGTGGGTGCTGGTGGATGCTGGCTCGCTGATCGTCCACGTGATGCTGCCTGCCGTGCGTGATTACTACAATATCGAGCAGCTGTGGGGCGGCCAGAAGCCGACCTTCAACCCGACGCGCCCATGGCAGGCTGCCATCCAGGCGCATGACGACGATCACGGCAAGGTTTGAAGCTCTACCTGATCGCCGTTGGCCACAAGATGCCCGACTGGGTGGAGAGTGGCTTCAAGGAATACACCAAGCGCATGCCGCGTGAGGCGATGATCGAGCTGATCGAACTGAAGCCCGGGCAGCGCTCGGGCTCCAGCGTTGAAAAGGCGATGGAGACCGAACGCGATCGCATCCTGGCAGCATTGCCGGCCGGGTGCCGTAAGGTGATCCTCGATGAGCGCGGCGCTGCGTGGACCACGATGAAACTCGCGGAACGGCTGAAGAGCTGGCAGCAGGACGGCCGCGATGTGGCGTTTGTGATCGGCGGGGCCGATGGGCTGCACCCTGACGTCAAGAAGCAGGCCGACGATCTGCTCCAGCTTTCTGCTTTGACCATGCCGCATGGCATGGTGCGTGTGTTGCTTGCCGAGCAGCTGTATCGCGCAGTGGCCATCAACCAGGGCCACCCCTACCATCGCGAGTAGTCCTTCTTCACCCCACCGGCCTTATCCATGACCCGACCCGCCATTTACCTTGCCTCTGGCAGCCCGCGCCGTCGCGAACTGCTGAACCAGATTGGTGTGCCGTTCGACAGAATCGGTAGTGAAGTGGACGAAACGCCCGCGGCCGGTGAAGGCGCGCACGCCTATGTCGCGCGGCTGGCCGCTGAGAAGGCTGCGGCCGGCGTTGCGCGCATGCGGATGGATAGTCTGGCCCCACGCCTCGTGCTGGCAGCCGACACAACGGTTGCACTTGACGACCATATTCTCGGCAAGCCGGTGGATCACGATGAAGCTTGTGCCATGCTGCGCCGCTTGTCGGGTCGTACGCATGAAGTGTTGACCGGCGTGGCGATCAGCGACGGCGCGCGCACCGAAGTGGCGATCTCGACCAGCGTCGTGCGCTTTCGCAATCTGTCGGACACCGAGATCGCGGCGTATGTCGCCAGTGGCGAGCCGATGGACAAAGCGGGCGCCTATGGCGCGCAAGGTTTGGGGGCCGTACTGATTGCGGAGTTAAGCGGGAGCTTCAGCGGCGTGGTGGGCTTGCCGCTGACCGAAACCATGCAACTGCTGCAAGGCTTCGGCTACCCGTTCTGGTAAGCAGCCGCGGCTAGGGCGCGTATGAAAAAGGCCACCTTGAACGGGTGGCCTTTTTGCATTGCCGCATGGTCGTGCGCCTTACTACTTGGCGATATTGCCTCGCAATTCGACTAGCCGCTTCTTGTCTGCTTCGGCCTTTTCCTTCACGGTCTCGATATCCTGCTTTTTCTGCTGAACATCCTGGTCGAGCTTATCGAGCTCATCTCGGCGCTGGTTGATGGCGTCGGTGATGTCTTGCGGGATCGGCTTTTTCATTCGCGTAAAGCGGTCGGCCGACTTGTTGTACTCTTCCAACCGCTTTTCCGTGGCTTCCCGTCGCGATGCGTCAGCCTGGATGGCCGCCTTGAGCTGCTCGACATTGCGGTCGCGCAGCGCGTCGATTTCCTTGGTATTGCTGAAACTGTTCATCAAGGCTTTGTCGCGGCGGCGGGCATCGTCCTGCTTTTGCTGATCCTCACGTTGCTTGGCGAGCGCAGCCTCCTTCGCCGCCCGCTGCTCGGGCGTCAACAGGCCTTCGGTCTGCTTCACGGCTACACCCTGCTGGTTGAGCTGGGTGACGCCGCTCTTGGTGAGCGCCGGAGGCGGCTTGTCGCTGTACTGAACCTTGCCGTTCTCATCCACCCATTTGTAGATGTCGGCGTGGGTCGAAAGGCTCAGCAGCAGGGCCAGGAAAAGCGGGTAGCGGGGCATTCAGTTTCCTCTTACGCGACGCCGTATTGGGAGCGATAACGCTGAACCGCGTGCAAGTTCTGTTCCAGCGACGGCTCGTGCTGGAGGAACTCGACGAGGTTGGCGAGGTTGGCAATCGCAATCACCGGAATACCATAGTCGGCCTCGAACTCGGCGATCGCCGAGCGCTCGCCCTGGCCGCGCTCCTGGCGGTCAAATGCAATCAGCACGCCAGCGGGCTCGGCGCCGGCCGCACGAATCCATTCGACCGACTCGCGCTTGGAGGCGCCATCGGTAATCACATCGTCGATGATCAGCACGCGGCCCTTCAGCGGTGCACCCACCATGGTGCCGCCTTCGCCGTGGTCTTTGGCTTCTTTGCGGTTGAAACAATACGGCACATTGCGACCTTTTGCGGCAAGCGAGATCGCCGTGGCGGTCGCAAGTGGAATGCCTTTGTAGGCAGGGCCGAACACCATATCGAACGGTACGTTCGATGCCAGCGCAGCCTCGGCGTAGAAATGGCCCAGCTGGCCGAGCGACGCGCCGTGGTTGAACAAGCCGGTATTGAAGAAATAGGGCGACTGCCGTTTAGCCTTGGTGGTGAACTCACCGAAGCAAAGTACATTTTCGTTGATGGCAAAACGGATGAAGTCTGTGCGGAAATCGGCCATGGCTCACTTATTTTGGTACGGTATTTAGACGCTTATAGCATATCATTCCAGCTTTCTCTGGCCGCTAAATTTCCGACAATGCGCATCGTATCCGCCAATCTCAACGGTATTCGCTCTGCTTCGAACAAAGGTTTCTTTGACTGGCTGGCCGGTGCCGGCATCGATGTGCTCTGCGTACAGGAGCTGAAAGCGCAGCTTCCTGACATGAGCGACGCGATGCGTGCGCCCGATGGCTACCATGGCTTCTTTCATCCGGCCGAGAAAAAGGGCTATAGCGGCGTCGGCATCTACTCGCGGGTGAAGCCTGATCAGGTCGTCGAGGGGCTCGGCATTGCCGACATCGATATGGAAGGCCGCTACCTGCGGGCCGATTTTGGCAAGCTGTCGGTGATTTCGCTCTACTTGCCTTCGGGCTCCAGCAGCGAAGAGCGGCAGCAGATCAAGTTCGCCTTCATGGCGCACTTCATGCCGCATATGAAGGCGCTGATTGCCGAAGGTCGCGAGATCGTTCTCTGTGGTGACTGGAACATCGCCCACAAGGAAATCGACCTGAAGAACTGGAAGGGCAATCTGAAGAATTCAGGCTTCCTGCCCGAAGAGCGCGCCTGGCTGACTGATCTGTTTGGGCTTGGCTGGGTCGATGTCTGGCGTACGCTGTACCCCGAAGCGCCCGGCTATACCTGGTGGTCCAACCGCGGCCAGGCCTACGCCAAGGATGTGGGTTGGCGGATCGACTACCACGTTGCCACGCCCGCGCTGGCCAAGACGGCCAAATCGGCCA
>Ga0213872_10000582_pt1 | contig 28136 bp, 26 predicted proteins | sample VelepicomBERX_R2_FD_160071 | JGI IMG/M metagenome (GOLD analysis project Ga0213872, IMG submission 160071) | Rhizosphere microbial communities from Vellozia epidendroides in rupestrian grasslands, the National Park of Serra do Cipo, Brazil - RX_R2 | ecosystem: Host-associated > Plants > Roots >...
CCTTGAGGACGGCGCGCGCACCGGTCGTTTCTTCGGTGTTCGCATCCGATTGCTTGCTGCCGCCCGGTAAGGCGGCGAGATAGTGATTGGGGTCGATCGGGTAGCGATCGATGAAGCCATCCATATAGCGATGGAACACCGATAAGCGAAGGGCGGCCTGGTTGTCTGCAAGCGGCAGGTTGATCATGGTATTCGCCGACCGGTTGAGACCGCCGCCGTCGGTATCGGATAGCGTCGCCGAGAATTGGGTCTCCACCCGGCCGCGATCGGGCTGGTGAGTAACATATTTGACCGTCCCCCCCATGGAGCTGGAGCCATATAGGGTACCCTGCGGCCCCCGCAGTACTTCGATGCGGGCGATGTCGAAGACGGAAGGGTCGATCAAGCCACGCAACGAGAGCAGCGAAGCATTGCTGGAAGCGGCGATGGGCGTGTCGTCGATGTAGTAGCCCACGGTCCCAGCCGTACCTGCGGTTGACGAGACGCCGCGCATGATCAGGATATTCTGCCCAGGGCCGGACGAGACGACATTGAGGCCCGGTACCTCGCGTGCCAGGTCTGAAAGGCTCTCGATACCTTCCCGTGCCAGGACCTGCTCGCTGAGGGCCGTCATGCTGATCGGCACCGACTGCAGCCGCTCATCGCGCTTTTGGGCGGTAACGACGATTTGCTCCGGCGCGGCCGGCTCATTGGGCGTAGCAGATGAATCGGCGCTGCTCGGGTCTGCCGCATAGCTGTGTGCCATGGGCGCAAGCGTTGCGCTGGCGAGCAGCAGCAACAGCGGCTCCCAATTCAGGCGCGTGAGGGGTGATCTACGGCGGAACATGCGACTCTCCTCGCGACGGCAGGCAAAGACTCGCAAAGCGTGGTGTGCGCTGGCTTGCCGACGACTGGGCAGTTCAATCCACAGCCGGCGTCAACGGCGCCTCGTAAAGTACTTTTTTAGTTTCTTCTATCAGTTTCGGCAAGCGCCCACTGGTGATGAGTTGCTGGTAGCCACGGTCAAACCGCGCCATCAGATCTTGCGCATGTGGGAGCGATTTGCGCAGCACGAAATAGGTCGGGATGGCCCACATCGCGTTTTCGTCGGACGTGATCTTGGCCCGCTCGGGCGCGGTAAACGAGCTATTCAATAGCCATTGGCCGGCCTCTTCTTCCATGGGGAAAAGATCGATATGCCCCGCGAGCAGCTTGCGCATATTCGATAGATCGCTGTTCGCGAAATCGACGTTCAGGCGGCCGGAGCTTTGCAGGCTGGTGAGCTCGTCAGAGTAGTGATTGCCAAGCGTCAGGCCGAAGCGATAGCCGTGCAGGTCGGCCAGGGTTTTCCAGACGTAGTCTTGCTCCTTGCGATGAAAGAGCACCATCCGGAAGTTGTAGATCGGCTTATTGGAGAACAGCAGCTGCTGGTCGCGGTCCGGCGCATGAGACCAGCCGAAGCTACCGTCGTAGAGCCCCTTCATCACCCCTGTGATCGCCCGATTATTGGCCACGTAGATGATCTTGACGTCGACGTCTTCCATCTCGAACGCCTCAGTGACGATGCGCGACAGCAAGCCGCCGTAGGGCAGTTTTTCTGCCGCAAGCGGCGGGTAGTCGTGCATGGCCAGGGTCAGCGCCAGGTGTGTGGGCGCGCCATGCGCGGCGGGGAGCAGGGCGAATGCAAGCAGCGCGAGCTGGCAGAGCTGCCGGGCGCGCCGCCACCACGTCGGCAGCGCGAAGCGGGACGTCGGATCATTGCGTCGGCCCACGGAGCGGTGCAGCGACCTGTGCTGTCGCGTTGTCTGCCCGATGGTCTTCAACCCATTCAATGTCATGAAATGCAGTCCGTGCCCCTGAACGCCTCGTCAATGCAAGGCGTAGATGCAGCATGTCCGCTGCGATCGCTTCCTCCGCCCCGTGATTGGCATCTTGATTTGACTGCGTAGGTCACGCGGGTGTGATCCCGCTTACCGATGGGGTCGGCTCGCATCGCGTATATTGTGCCGCGTGACGCTTTCATCATAGAACATCCTCTCCCACGGCATGTGGGCGTCCGTGCCCCTGGCCTGACGTGCCGTTGTCTGGATGCCGCACCATCATGACTTCTGCGCCACAGCAGGGGTTCGGCGGTCGACACCGCTGGACGCGGCCAGCATCACACCGACCAAACCGGCAAGCGCAATGAAATTGACGAACAACGTGCCTTGCGCCACCGATATGGTCACGCCGAGGCTAAACCCCGATGGGAACCACCAGCGCATCCCGGCCGAGAAATAGCTGAATGCCTGTAGCGCGAAGTGAACGGCGCCGATGACATAGCCTCCCCGCTGGCGAGCACGGATCAGGAGGCCAGCCAAGACGCCCATGAGACCCAGCCATAGCGCAGAAGCCGGCAACTGCGATGTCGGCACAAACCGGATCGACAACGATGCCACGATGCCGACGATACCGTTGATCAACAATAGCCGGGCCATCGCAGCGGGCCAGCGCATTTTCAGCGGGGTGAAGCGAGAGAATGGAGTCATCTTTTTCTACAAGACACCCGCCACAGGCGGTGTGTTACCGTTCATGGCCCGACGGGGCCGTACGCTTGGCGCATCATGGCTGGGTGGGGGCTGTTTTGTCCATGTGTCTGCGTTCGGCCCTGGCGGCGAGGGGCTACGGTGCGCCTGATGTCGATGCATCATGCTACGCGCGCGCCTTGGTGGCCGGCGCGAGCAGCATCGAACGCGGGACCTCACCCGCCACCGCTTATTTCGCTAACAGGAGAGTTCGTGAAGCATTTCCGTCAATCGTATCGACGTGCGCTGTGGCAATGCTTGCTCTGCCTCGGCCCCATCTTTTGCATGGCCGGGGACTTGGTGCCGCTGAGCCAGACCTGGCTCTTCACCCATCTCGTCAAAGACTGCGCAGACGTCGACCTGCAAACCTGGCACCACGCCACCCGCGATGTATTGGTAAAGCGAAAGGTCGTGATCGAACGCGTAGCCCTGTGCAACGACGGCAAATACCCCGTGTTTTACGTCCAGTTCCCCTACGACCCGCAGGGCCAGACGCGCGACTACTTCGGGCCGCTGTACTTTGCGATGGAAAAGGCCAACGGTGGGTGGCCGCTTTCGTTTGTGGATGCGACCGACAATACCGTCGTCAGCCTGACGTTTGATAAGCGCAGCGGGGCGTATCGGGATGATGCTGAGATGTATCGGCCGTAGCGTAATTTCATTTCGGTTTAGCTAAGATTTTTGCAATATAGGTGGGCTCAAGTGGGTACTCTCCAGTGTCAAATTGACCAGCTCTTTGAGGGGAAGGCGTTCGAGCGCCCTCTCTTTTATAACTATGACGGTGGTTTGCGATTTGAATTATCGAAAGGCGGTTCATCGATAGAGAAGTTTCTTCTTGCCATCACAAGGGCGACTACCATTTGTGCCGACATATTTGATGCAAATAGTTACATGGTCGTGTGCCTGCGAGCTTGGGTAGATGCCAGTCGCTTTAGCTTGCGTAAGGAGCTCGAGGCGCTACGAGGGCTAGGGTTAAAAATTCCCAATGAGCGTTGCATATGGGCTGATCCAAGCTCAGACGAAGATCTCGATGGGCGGTGGGTTAGCCTGGCCTTCCGTTCGGCCGTATCTCAGATACAGAGTCTCTTATGGATAGCTTGCGCAAGCGATTTCTCATCGATCGCCCCTCGCCCGATGTGTTCGGTCTATCTGTTTGATATGGAAAAAGGCGTTCTTGTGTTCCCATATGATGATCGAGGCATGGATGTAGTTGGGCCTAACCGTGAGTTCTTGGCAACCCTATATGGAAAACACAATAAGCTACTGCTTGAGTACGACCGTGAACGTATGCGCGAAACGTTTGAAGAGCCGAAGTGATGCGCGTCTGTCTCAACGATGAACAGACTACGCCTGCCAGGTGAGCGAAGCCCTGAAAGACAGACCGCCGCACGTTAACGTAATCAAGCCCGTCGAGGACGGTCGAAAGGGCGCACGCGATTCGAGCGAAGCGAGGCCCCTCGCCGACGGGCGAGGGCGGGGGAGCGCGGCTCGATCAGGGAAGAGCCGGCATTTCCGACCCCACAAATGAAAAGCGCCCGGCTTTGCCGGGCGGCTTCGCAGGCGGTACAGATATCACCGCCTTATCCAAGAGCCAAAAGGCTCAGACGTTGAACAGGAAATTCATCACGTCGCCATCCTTCACGACGTATTCCTTGCCTTCCGAACGCATCTTGCCGGCTTCCTTGGCGCCTTGTTCGCCCTTGTAGGCGATGAAGTCGTCAAAGGCGATGGTTTGGGCGCGAATGAAGCCGCGTTCGAAGTCGGTGTGGATGACGCCCGCCGCTTGTGGTGCGGTGTCGCCGACGTGGATGGTCCAGGCGCGGACTTCCTTCACGCCTGCGGTGAAGTAGGTTTGCAGGCCAAGGAGCTTGTAGCCGGAGCGGATCAGGCGATTGAGGCCGGGCTCTTCGAGACCGAGGTCTTCGAGGAAGGCTTGCTTATCGGCGTCGTCGAGGTCGGCGAGTTCGGCTTCGATCTTGGCGCACAGGGCAACGACCGGGGCCCCTTCCTTGGCGGCGTGTTCTTCGAGGCGCGTCAGGTGCGGGTTGTTGGTGAAGCCATCTTCGAGCACGTTGCCCACATACATGGCAGGCTTGATGGTGAGCAAGCATAGGGGCTTGAGCAGCACCTTCTCATCGTCGCTGAAGGCCATCGTACGAGCGGGTTGGCCGGCGTTCAGATGCGGCAGCAGCTTTTCGCAGAGGGCGACCAGCTTTTGTGCGTCCTTGTCGCCCGACTTGGCCTTTTTGCCTTCGCGCTGAATGGCTTTTTCGACGGCGGTCATGTCGGCGAGTGCGAGCTCGGTGACGATGACTTCGATGTCGGCCAGCGGGTCGATCTTGCCGGCGACGTGGACGACGTTCGGGTCATCGAAGCAGCGGACGACGTTGACGATGGCGTCGGTCTCGCGGATGTTGGCGAGGAACTGGTTGCCGAGGCCTTCGCCCTTGCTGGCGCCCGCGACGAGGCCGGCGATGTCGACGAACTCGACGATGGCGGGCTGAATGCGCTGCGGTTTGACGATTTCGGACAAGGCTGCGAGGCGGGCGTCCGGCACTTCGACGATGCCGACGTTGGGCTCGATGGTGCAGAACGGATAGTTCTCGGCGGCAATGCCGGCCTTGGTCAAGGCGTTGAACATGGTGGACTTGCCGACATTGGGCAGGCCGACGATACCGCACTTCAGGCTCATGGGAATTCCTTTGCTAAAACGTTATTTTAATGCCGCGCGGCATTTGCGTGCGGCGGATATTCGGGTCAAGCGGGTTTGGCCGGTTTCGGCTTGGTATTGATCGCCATGGTGGCGCGGCCGAAGTCGGCTTTGACCAGCCATTTCCAGGCATCGAGCGTGCGGTCGATGGCGTCGTTGATGAGCGGCTGCTCGTCCTGGCGCGGGCGATGCAGTACGAAATCGACGACGGGCTGATTGAGCCCCAACGTGCGTGGATGGCCGACACCGATGCGCAGGCGCCAGAAGTCGCCTGTGCCCAGCATGGCCTGGATATCTTTCAAGCCATTGTGGCCTGCGTGGCTACCGCCTTGCTTCAATTTGGCTTCGCCGGGTAGTAGGTCAAGCTCGTCGTGCACCACCAGAATCTCGTGCGGCAGGATCTTGTAAAAGCGGGCGAGTGCTGCGACTGACTGGCCGGAGCGGTTCATGAAGGTGGTGGGCTCAAGCAGCCAGACTTCGGGCGAGCCGGGTTGCGAGCGACCTGCAAGGCCCAGGAATTTGCTTTCGGACTTAAGCGTAATGCCCAAGTCATGGGCGAGGGCGTCGACCCACCAGAAGCCGGCATTGTGCCGGGTATCGACATAATCGGGCCCGGGGTTGCCGAGGCCGACGACGAGGCGGATCGGGGTCTGGGGTGTAGTCATGGGTGCGGCGCCAGGGTTGCACGCACAAAGGCGTCGATCAAGGGGTTCAATTCGTCTGCGAGCGCATCGCGCTCGGGCTGGTAGGCAGTCCCGACAAAGAAGGGATGGCTGTCGAGAGCGATCGCTTGCGGGATGCCGTTCGTATCGTGGGCGACGATGCGCAGATCGCCTTGGGCAAAGAGGTGCGCGAAGTCGGGGTTCAGCCCGTAGCTACACCGGTAGCGCGCGGTCATCTCGCTGGGCATCACGAGGCCGGCCGGTGCGAAGCCGGGTGCGAAGCGGACCCGGTTGTTGGCCTCGACCAACGCGCAAGCCAACGCGGAGACGATAGGGCGCGTGCTGCCGGGGTTGGACTCGGCATGGTCGGCGTCCGCCATGCCCAATACATTGCGTGCGTATTCGATCAGCGCATGCTGGTAGCCGCCGCAGGTGCCCAGATAGGGGATGGCACGGGTGCGCGCATAGGCGATGGCGGCGAGTGCGCCGTCCATATTGCGATACGGGCTGCCGGGCACGCACCAGATACCGTCGAACGCTGCGAGCCGGTCGTGTGTCACGTGGCCCACCGTCTCGGTCGCAATCCACTCATGGTCGACCGTGATGCCCTGTGCCTTGGCCGCAAGCGCCAGCGCCAGGGGAATAGCCTGGTGTGCGGTGATGGCGGCGCCGAAATCACCGATCAGGGCAATGCGCGCGGTATTGGGCTGGGGCATCCAGTTCTCCTGCCGCGGTGGTTTGCGGTGGCGGGGTGAGTCTTATTCTGGGCAATACATATGAAAACGGCTCGTCTAGCCAGGGCTGGACGAGCCGTTCCGCGAAGCAGCAACCGATTAGGCAGCTGGTGCGGCTTCCTCTGCACCACCGCGAACGGCCAGGATGGTAGCGATGGTTGCGTTGTCACCGTGCTTCAGTGCAACGAACTCAACGCCTTCCGGCAGCTTGATGTCGCTCAGGTGGATCGAGTGACCGGCTTCCAGGTTCTTCAGGTCAACTTCGATGAACTCTGGCAGCTTGCCTGGCAGGCAGGACACGTCTGCATCGTTCATCACGTGCGAAATGATGCCGCCGCCTTGCTTGACGCCAGGAGCCACGTCGCCGTTGATGAAGTGGAACGGAACCTTGATGTGGATCTGTTCGTTCGGGTTCACGCGTTGGAAGTCAACGTGCATCACCAGTTGCTTCCAGGGGTGGTACTGAGCGTCACGCAGCAGAACGGATTCTGCCTTGCCGTCGACCTTCAGGCTCAGGATCGAAGCGTGGAAGCCTTCTTCCTGCATCGCGTAGTACAGGTCGTTGTGGTTCAGTTCGATGGCGACCGGCTCTTGGTTTGCACCGTAGATAATGCCCGGTACCTTGCCTTCGCGACGCAGGCGGCGGCTCGCTCCGGTGCCCTGCTCGACGCGCTTGCTGGCGATTACTTCAATAGTCATGGTTTAACTCCTAGACAACAAAAAACGTATCTCCCGCGACCAGGCGATACGACACAAAACGGGCCTAACCGAAGGCAGACCCGAGAATTCAATCAGTCAACGAACAGGGTCGATACCGACTCTTCGTTGTTGATACGGCGCAGCGTTTCGGCGAGCAGCGTACCGATCGAGACCACGCGGATACGGTCGCTGGCGCGGGCGGCTTCCGACAGGGGGATCGTGTCGGTGACCACCAATTCGTCCAGTTCCGAATCGCGGATGCGCTCGACAGCAGCGCCTGACAATACTGGGTGCGTGGCGTAGGCCAGCACGCGCTTGGCGCCGTGGGCCTTCAGGGCCGACGCAGCCTTGCACAGCGTATTGGCGGTGTCGACCATGTCGTCCATGATCAGACAGGTGCGGCCGCTGACGTCGCCGATGATGTGCATCACTTCGGCTACGTTCGCCTTCGGGCGACGCTTGTCGATGATGGCGAGCTCGGTGTTGAGCTGCTTGGCCATGGCGCGGGCGCGGAGTACGCCGCCAACGTCAGGCGAGACCACCATCAGGTCTTCGTAATTCTTGGTGCGGACATCGTCGAGCAGCACAGGCGTGGCATAGATATTGTCCACCGGCACATCGAAGAAGCCTTGAATCTGGTCGGCATGCAGGTCGACCGTCAAGAGACGGTCTACGCCAGCAGCGGTCAGCATATTGGCGACGACCTTGGCCGAGATCGGCACACGTGCGGAGCGAGGGCGGCGGTCTTGGCGCGCGTAGCCGAAATACGGCATCGCAGCGGTGATCCGGCCGGCCGAGGCGCGCTTGAGTGCGTCGACCATCAGCAGCACTTCCATCAGGTTGTCGTTGGTCGGTGCGCAGGTCGACTGCAGCACGAATACATCGCGACCACGCACGTTTTCGAGCAATTCGACGGTCACTTCGCCATCGCTGAAGCGGCCGACTGTAGCGCGACCGACGGAGATGTCGAGGTTTTTGACGACGGCGTCGGCCAACTGTGGGTTGGCGTTACCGGTGAATACCATCAAGCTTTCGTATGCCATGCTCGAATCCCTGACAAAAAAAGAAAGCGTGTAATCAGCATTACACGCTTTCTTGTTCGGCTTTTTAGCAACGGAACGCATTCACATTCCGCAGAATTTGGCAGGGGAAGAAGGATTCGAACCTTCGCATGTCGGAATCAAAATCCGATGCCTTAACCAACTTGGCGACTCCCCTAGAACCTGTTCAACCCTTACTGCCGGTCAAACAAATCCAGCAAAGGATGCTGCATTAAACTCGATGCCACGAAACCTTGCATCGACGGGGGAAGCTGTTGCAGTACTGCTTCGGCTTCGGCTTGTGTGCTGAAAGCAGCAAACACACAGGCGCCCGATCCCGTCATCATCGCACTTCCGAACTGACTTAGCCAGTTGAGATGTTGCTCGACTTCTGGGTATTTCCGCTTCGCGACTGGCTCCAAATCGTTGCGCAGTTGGCTCGTCGGAAAGGCCGCCATTATTGTGTATGGTGTATCTCGTGTCAAGCCTGGATCGGAAAATATTTCAACGGTCGGCACTTGCACGGGCGGGGTGAGGACGACATACCAAGCAGGCGGAACGCTAAGTGCTTGAAGTTGCTCGCCGATGCCTTCAGCAAACGCGTCGCGGCCAAAAATGAAGAACGGTACGTCGGCCCCGAGGCGTAGGCCCAGTTGCTGCAATTGCTGCTGGGTCTGGCCGCAATGCCAGAGGTGATTCAGGGCCATCAATACGGTGGCGGCGTCTGAGCTCCCCCCGCCGAGGCCGCCACCCATGGGTAGCCGCTTGTCGATGCGCAGGCGGCAGCCGCGTCGGCTACCCGTTTCTTGCTGCAATAAGCGTGCGGCGCGCACGGTCAGATCAATCTCGGCGGGCACGCCGGGGGTCGGCGTCTCCAGAGTGATCTCGCCATCGTCGGTGGTGGCGATATGAATCGTGTCCGCCACCGAGATCAGGCGGAATGCGGTCTGCAGCAGATGGTAGCCGTCGGGCCGGCGGCCGACGACATGCAAGAAGAGGTTCAGCTTGGCGGGTGCCGGAAATGCCTGGAATGCGGTCATGGTGCTGCGTCGGAGAGTTGCCAGTCGGAGACGAGGATACGCACCCGGACTTCGGGCCGGGTCAGATTGATGGCCTTGGGCGCAGCAGGCGGCGTGGCGTCGAACTGGATATGCCAGCCATCTTGCTCCAGCGTCGGGCCGGTATCGCTGCTGCCCCACTGCGCATCACGGGCGGGGTCGGCGAGGCCGAGCAGCCAATAGCGCAAGCCTTCGGCTGGCAGTTGCCAACCAAGCTCGCGGTCGGTCAGTGCCGCGATATCATCGGCCGAGCGCGCTTTGCCATCCGAGCCGAAGTAGTGAGCGCCAGCAGGGTCGAGCTCGATGCGGGCCATGGTTTGGCCCAGCATATTGGTGATATCGAGCTGGTCGTGGCTGCCTTGGTGGTTCCAGTCGAACGATGCGCTGTAGCCGGTACCTTTCGCATCTTTCACGCTGAAGCGGCCGCTAACGACATAGTGATCGGGGATGTGCTCGAAAGCATTGGGCTGCGGGCGTTGGGCTGCGCAGGCTGCGAGCAGCGCGCAGCCCAGCAGGATCAAACGACGGCGCATCATTGGCCAGTCAGTCGATGTACCGTTTCGCCCAACACATCATGGCTGGGGTCGATCTTCTTACCTTCGGCCCAGATGCGGCGGGCTTCGGTCTCTTTGCCGGCGCGCCACAAGGCTTCGCCGTAATGCGCGGCGATTTCTGGGTCGGGCATGGCGGCGAAGGCCTTGCCCAGCCAGACGGCGCCTTCGCTGAGATTGCCGCGACGAACCAGCACCCAGCCCAAGCTGTCTTGGATGACGGGATTGTCAGGCTCGTGCGAGAGGGCTTGGCGGATCAGCGCCTCGGCTTCTTCCAGGCGATTGGTACGGTTGGCGAGCGTATAGCCGAGCGCATTGAGGGCGAGCGGGCTGTCTGGGTTCAAGACCAGATAGCGGCGCAGGTCACTTTCGGCCTGGGCGATATCGCCCAGGTGGTCGAGGATAAGCGAGCGGTCGTAAAGGAGGTCGGCATTGTCGACATGCTTGGTGAGGCCGGCATCCAGCACGGCTTTGGCGTGGCCGAAGTCTTTCAGTGTTTCCCAGACCTGGGCTTCGGCCTGGATGCGTACGACCTGGTCGGCCATGTTTTCGTTGGGTAGCAGGGCAACCTGGGCGAGCGCTGCATCGCGGTCGCCCAGCTTGGCTTCGACGCGGGCGAGGCGCATGGCGACCTGGGTCTTGTATTCCGGGTCATTCACCTGCAGATAGGCGTCGCGGGCTTCGGTCAACTTGCCCTGCTCTTCAGTCACGAGGCCAATGTGGTAGTAGAGCGCGGCGGGGCGACCTGGCTTCAGCTGCAAGGCACGCTCCAGCGCGGTTTGCGCCCCCTTGAAGTCGCGCAACTGCATGTCGGCCAGCGCCTCACCCACCGGGAACTCTAGTTCTGTCGGGTTTTTCTGGCTCAGTGCCGCGTAGAGTTTGCGTGCTTCCTGAAAATGGTGTGCATCGGCCTCGGCCCGCGCAAGCGAGATCTGGATATCGTTCGATTCTGGGTGGCGGGCATACAGCTCGCGCAAATAGCTGAGGCCCTCTTCCGGTGAGCGCTTGCTGGTGATGGAGGCGCGATACAGCATGACCGCGATCCAATCTGGCTTTAGCTTCAATGCGTTGTCGCAGGCGGCTTCGGCTTCCGTGGGCTTATCGGCATCCTGTGCGGCCATGGCAATGGCGACCTGGGCTTCAGGTAGGGTTGGGTAGTCGGCTGCGACGCGCTTTGTCAGGTCCAGTACTTGTTCTTTGTCGGTCTGCTTCAGCCAGAGGGAATGCAGGTGCAGGAAGATCGCTGCGTCGTCTTCGGGCTTTTCCTTCAGCCATTGCACGATCTCCGCTTCGGCTTCTTTGAGTTGATTGCCGGCGATATGCAGCGACAGCAGCGTTTCCTTGGCACGGACCGATTCGGGCTCGGTTGCGCGCCAGATCTCTGCCGAATTGAGCGCGGCGTCGTAGCGACCGGTGACGAGGCTCAGCTCCAAGGCGCGCTGCGCGGCACGCGGGTCTTGGGTGCGGCGAGCAAGCTCCAGCCAGGTGTCAGCCGCCAAAGGGCCGTTACCGCGTTGGGCGGCAAAGTCACCCACCAGGATGCCGAACAGAATTTCACGCGTTAGCGCTTGCTTGGGGTAGTGCGACTCGTCGTCAGGCGCGGCATGGCTACCCTCGGTGCTGTCTGCGTCGGGCTGGTTCGCATCGTCGCTGGTCTTTGCCGGGCCGCTTGTGGCGATTTGCGCTGTCGAGGGCGCAACGGGGGTCGCGCACGCGGCGAGCAGGCATACCGCAAGCAAGGGCGCGGTGTAGTAGGGCATCCAATTCGTGAAGCGCATTTCTTAGTTTCCTTTGCCGCAAACGGGCAAGTGTTTCCGGCATGGTAAATTCAGGTGCTGGCCCAATACAACACACGTTTCGGGTGAAGCGGGAATGCAGGCAGTGTATCCGACGCTGTTCGCATGACTTCAGTCTACTACTGTGGACACCGAATGGAGAGAGACGTTCATGCCTGAATTACCAGAAGTCGAAACCACCCGACGCGGGGTAGAAAATAGCGTAACAGGCCAGCGGCTGGCTGGGGCCGTTGTTCGAAATGGTCGTTTGCGCTGGCCTGTGCCAAGTGATTTGGATGCGCTATTGAAGGGGCAGGTCGTGCAGCGGGTATGGCGACGCGCCAAATACCTGATTTTCGAAACGCAGACGGGCAGCCTGATCGTGCATCTGGGCATGTCGGGCAGCCTGCGGGTGGTCTCGGCAGATTTTCCAGTCGAGAAGCACGACCATGTGGATCTGTTGATTGAAAGCGGCGCCGCGCTACGCGCGCTGCGTTTTCGCGATCCGCGGCGATTCGGCGCCATGCTTTGGCAACCTGCCGGGGCCGGTACGCATCCTTTGCTCGCGCATTTGGGGCCAGAGCCGCTGGAAGATGATTTCACCGGCGCCTATCTGCACGCCGAACTCAAAAAGCGGAGCACCGCAATCAAGCTGCTGCTGATGGATAATCGAATTGTGGTGGGCGTGGGTAATATATATGCGAATGAAGCCCTGTTCCGAGCAGGCATCCATCCGGCTATGCCGGGCGATAAATTGCGTCGCGCCGTATGTGATCGACTGGTTGTGATCGTAAAAGAGACACTTGCCGAAGCAATTGCTGCAGGTGGGAGTACGCTGCGCGATTTTGTGGATGCGGCGGGTAAGCCGGGTTATTTTCAGCAGAACTACTTTGTCTATGATCGGTCAGACCAACCGTGCTTCAAATGCGGCACGCCAATCCGGACGACGCGACAAGGGCAGCGGTCGACATTTTGGTGTCCGCATTGCCAAAGTCGCTAAGTGGTGTACCTGGAAATAAAGCGACTGTTTCACGGCGTTATTTTCTATCATTCAATCTTAATAAGGGTTTGGTGAGTAGAATCAACAGCTTGCTGTTGATGGGTGGCTGCGTTCTTGGCGACTGACGCGATGTTGGCAACGTTACGGCGTTCGAAAATGACCTTTTGTCGTGGCGCCAATCTGCCTCTCCTGGCTAATCGGCGTGTTGCGCCGGTACGCCTTGTGACCGGTTGTCGGCGATCAGCGCGCTTGCGCAGCGGGGCTGGGCGTTATTTAATGACAATTGACTGAAGTTATTTCTTTGATGACGTGGCTCGAATGAAATAAGCGAGACACGGGAGATGCAACGTGGCGCACGACAACCTTGTAGCGGATTTCGAAGCTTACAGCGCATGGCGCAACAACCTGGTGCAACGCATCGGGGAATTGCAGCGATGGCTGTCTGAGCAGGATCTCAACGATGCGCAGACCAATATGCGCATCCAGCACCTGATCGACAAACTGCGCGAGGATAAGCTGAGCATCGCGTTTGTTGCCGAGTTTTCCCGAGGCAAATCGGAATTAATCAACGCAATTTTCTTTGCCGAGTACAAGCAGCGTGTGCTGCCGTCGTCTGCGGGCCGGACCACCATGTGCCCGACCGAATTGCAATACGATGCGGCACGGGCCAACGCGATTCAGTTGCTGCCGATCGAAACTCGTGCGACGGATACCACGACGTCTGAATACAAGCGTTACCCGGAAGAATGGACGTCGATTCCGCTCGATGTAGAGTCGGGCGAGGCCATGCTGGCGGCTTTTCAGCAGGTGGGTCAAAAGAAATGGGTACCGGTGGCGGAGGCCAAGCGTTTTGGTCTTTACGACGAGAGCGACCCTGACCACCAGATTTCGGTGCGCAACGGCGAAATTGAAATTCCGTGCTGGCGGCACGCCATCATTAATTTCCCGCATCCCTTGCTCAAACAGGGTTTGGTGATTCTGGATACGCCGGGCCTCAACGCAATCGGTACGGAGCCGGAGCTGACGCTGAATCTGCTGCCGAACGCGCACGCGATTCTCTTTATCCTGGCGGCCGATACGGGCGTGACCAAGACCGATATCGACGTCTGGCGCAATCATATCGGCCGGGCGCAGGGAGGGCAGCGTGGCCGTATTGTGGTGCTCAACAAGATCGATGGTCTATGGGATAGTCTCAAGACCGACGGTGAAATTGACGCCGAGATCGATCGACAGGTCAAAACCAGTGCCGACCTCTTGGGGATTAAACCTTCGCAGGTTTTCCCGGTTTCTGCGCAAAAGGGTTTGGTCGCAAAGATCAACGACGATGAGGCCTTGCTGGAACGGACCCGTATTGTGCCGCTTGAGCGTGCGCTTTCCGAAGATCTGATTCCATCGAAGCAGGAAATCGTTCGCGACAATACGCATACCGAAGTGGAAGACTTGGTGCTGGCGACGCGCGGTATCTTGAATGCGCGGCGCGATGGTGTGCGCGAGCAGTTGGATGAATTGAGTGCGTTGCGCGGCAAGAACCGGGATGTGATCGAACATATGCTCGACAAGATTTCGGAGGAAAAGGCGCATTTCGAACGCGGCATGCAGCGTTTCCAAGCCTTGCGCAGCGTCTTTTCGCAGCAAACCAATGTGTTGTTCCGCTATCTTGGTGTCGATAGCATGAAGGCCAAGATCACCCGTATGCGCGGCGAAATGGAAGGCTCGTCGTTTTCATCGGGCCTCACGGGCACCATGCAGAAGTTCTTCAAGGACGTGAATTCGAATATCACCAAGTCCGCGGAACAGGTTGCCGAAATCCAGGCGATGATGGCGGGGATGTACAAGAAGTTCAGCGAAGAGCATGGTCTTGGCGCCGTCGCGCCACCTCCGTTTTCGACGCTCAAGTACCATAAGGAAATCACCCGGCTCGAGCGTAGCTTCAATGAGCATTTCAATACACTGGGCGCAATCCTGACCACCTCGCAAAGTACGCTGACGAAGAAATTCTTCGAAACCATCGCGAGCCGCGTGATCTATGTGTACGAAGTGGCGAATCGTGATGTCGAGAATTGGCTGAAAGCCGTGATGGCGCCGATGGAAACCCAGGTGCGCGAGCATCAGATGCAGTTGCGTCGCCGCCTGGAGAGCGTAAAGCGGATTCATAAGGCGACCGATACGCTGGAAGACCGAATTGGCGAATTGACTGAAATCGACGCGGGCATTCAACAGCAGTTGAGCGAACTCGATGCCCAGTTGCGCAAAGCATACGAAGCGCTGAGTGCGCCAATGCGTAAGACTGCTGCACGAGCCGCATAGAATATGCAAATTGAATAAAGAATTGCGTATATCCCGCAATTAGGATGAGGTTGTATTAATTTACTTCTCCATCCATAATTGGGGTCAGTCTTGCGATGGGCATATCGCGTTTCCATTAATCAGGAGTACTAGCAATGGTTGATCTTTCGGGCTTTACGCTTCCCCAGTTGTACCAATTGCAAAAAGACCTTGAGCGTGAAATTGCGCGACGCAAGGTAGAAGACAAGCAGAAGGCGATTGCAGACCTGCAAAAGCTGGCTGCGGAGCGTGGTTTCAGCTTGAATGAATTGCTGGGCGCTGATGGTGGCAAGCGCGGCGCGAAGCGCGGCCCGGTTGCACCGCAATACCGTAACCCTGCCAATGCCGAGCAGACCTGGACGGGCCGTGGCCGTAAGCCTCAGTGGGTGAACGATCACCTGGCCAAGGGTGGTAAGCTGGAAGATCTGCACGTCTAAACAACGTGTCGGCTGAATTGCCGGGCGGTATGTAAAAAGGAGGCGTATGCCTCCTTTTGTTATTTGTAGTTGTAACGGCCGCAAGTGCCTCTAAGGCTCGACTTGCAGCGTGACGGTAGGGTTCTGAAACCGTTCGCCGCGTAATAACTTGTGGTACATCGCCGGGTCGTGCCATTCCGCTTGGCATTGCTCCGAGAAATAGATGTCCTTCAGTGCAATATTCCCCATACGCGGATTGTAGGCATCTTCGCGGAAACACTGTGCGTAACCTGTTTCGGTTTCATGCGCGATGACCGAATGCAGTGTGACGTCACTTTCGCCATTGGCCATTTCGGTCTGCTTCAATAAAGCGTCGATTACGACGAAGAATAAACGCGAAAACTGTTCGGCAGACGGTGAGACCGGCATGCTGATCCAGCGTGCGGAATATTCCTTCGCCCAAGCGATATAGTCGGCCTCGTCGCGGTCCCAGAAACAGATGGCGTGATCGAACGCATCGATCACATCGCGGATCGTGCCCTTCATCAGCCCGAAGTCGTACACCATCTGCCCGTGATCCAGCGCATGAGCTTCAAGCAGGACTTCCACCTTATAGCTATGGCCGTGAATGGAGCGCCGGCAGCGATCGCTGCTGCAGTTGCGCACGATATGGGCGCTTTCGAATTTGAATAGCTTCCGGATCAGCATCTCATACTCCTCATAATGCGCTGCCAGGGGGCTGCCTGAGATCGGCGCAGTCAGCCGCGCGGCCTATACCGTGATCGGCGTAGGGCAACCGTGCGATGGCCCCTGGGAAATTACGTGCATTGTAAGCGTTCTTGCTACGGCCCGCCGCGCTGCATTGTGGATAAAGGGTGAGATGCTTGCGTGGCTCAATTCTGTCGGCGTATGCGTTGCGGTAGCGTATTGAACCGGGAAATACGGATATCGACCGCTGGGCCGGCATTGAGTTTGCGGGTGAGCCAGACCGTGCGCATGCCAAGCCGCTTGGCCGTCACCAAGTTATGGCGGGTGTCTTCCACCATGATGCAGCGGGAGGGGTCGAGGCGATATCGGTGCAGTAGGTGCAGGTAGCCTGCGCGATGCGGCTTTGGACGAAAGCCGGTTTGCTGCATGGCAATGACGCCGTCGAACAGATGCTCGATACGGAGCGCACGCAGCACCGATACCGCGTAGTCGAGCGGTGCGTTGGTGAACAAAATCTTCTTGCCGGGTAGCTGGCGTAGCGTTTGCCGGAGCCCGCGCATGGGGATGATCTTGCGGGCCAGGTCGGGGAATTCATGCGTCTTGCGCAGAAAATGTTCCGGATCGATATGGCCGTGATGCAAGAGGCCGGCGAGCGTACTGCCAAAGCGGCGCCAGTAGTCCAGCCTCAGGGCATCGGCGGTCGCTTCGTCGACTTGCAGATGCGTTGCCACATAGCGGGTCATCTGCCGGTTCATCTCAGGGAAGATGTAGGGCTCTGCATCGTGCAAGGTGTTGTCGAGATCGAAGATCCAGGTCGGTTTCATGCGCAAAAAAGCCGGCGCGGGGCCGGCTTGGGATAGACGGGATGATCAGCCGTGGATGTAGTTGGCCAGTTGCTCGATAGTGAACTGCTGCTGCGCAATTTGTTCTCTGACCAAGTCTGTGATTGAGAGTACGCCAAGGACGGTTGCGCCTTCGACCACAGGCAAGTGGCGGAAGCGCTTTTCCGACATGATGGCCATGCATTCGTCGAGCGTGGTATCGGGTTTGGCGAACATCACCCGCTTGGTCATGATGTCGGTAATCGGTGTGCCGGCGGACGTTTTGCCCTGCAGGACCACCTTGCGTGCGTAGTCGCGCTCGGAAAAGATGCCGACCAGTGCATCACCATCCATGACCAATACAGCGCCGATATCCTTTTCCGCCATCAGCTGCAAAGCCTGGTAGACGGTCGCGCCGGGTGGAACGGAGAATATTCCTGGCCTTTGCTTCTCTTGCAAGAGCTGACGCGCGGTTTTCATCCTGCTATCCCTCCGTAAGCGAAAGTAACGACACCACGCCACTATAGCAGTGCGCACGCGATGACCAAGGGGAATAGGTTGTGCAGTGCGGCATTGCGGGATGGTGGTGCTGCAAGCTCTTGCCATCCCGTGCTGCAATCAAACCTACTCGTCTCTGCAGATCATCGTACCCACGCCATGGTCGGTGAGTACTTCCAGCAGCAGCGCATGCGCCACGCGGCCATCGATGATATGGACGGCGTTGACGCCATTGACGGCGGCTTCGAGTGCGGACGCGATCTTGGGAATCATGCCGCCCGAGATCGTGCCTTCTTCCACCAACTGGTCGACGCGCTTTGGCGTGAGGCCCGTCAGCAGTTGGCCTGCCTTGTCGAGCACGCCCGGCGTGTTGGTCATCAGGATCAGTTTTTCTGCCTTCAGGACTTCAGCCAACTTGCCGGCTACGAGGTCGGCATTGATATTGAAGGCTTCGCCCTCGGCACCGACGCCAATCGGCGCAATGACAGGAATGAAGTCGCGCGTATCGAGGAAGGCGACCAGCTCGGGGTCGATACTCTCGATTTCGCCCACCTGGCCGATGTCGATCTGCTCGTCGTCGCCATCGCCGCGCAGGAACATCTTGCGGGCGCGGATAAAGTGACCGTCCTTGCCCGTCAGCCCCACGGCGCGACCGCCGTGTTGATTGATCAGGCTGACGATTTCCTTATTCACCAGCCCGCCCAGCACCATTTCAACGATATCCATCGTCTCGCTATCGGTGACGCGCATACCCTGAATAAATTCGCCCTGTTTGCCCACCTTGGCAAGCAGGTCGTTGATTTGCGGGCCGCCGCCGTGTACGACGACCGGGTTCAGGCCGACCAACTTCAATAGCACTACGTCGCGTGCAAAGCCTTCCTTCAGTGCCGGGTCGATCATGGCATTGCCACCGTATTTCACGACGATGGTCTTGTTGGCAAAGCGGCGGATATACGGCAGCGCTTCGGCAAGCACGGCAGCCTTGGCGGCGGCTGTCTGGGCGGATACGGGTTCGATGGTCGGCATGGGCATTTTCCTGTGAAGCGGGACTGCATCAATTCTAACGTCAATGGACCTTGGACGTCGGCGCAAGTTTCCACTTGAAAGTAAATGAACATTCATTTATTATTTTCGCATGAAATCGAAATCCATTGATCCGTCTGACGAGCCGAGCTGCCCCATTGGCAAGGTGGTCACCCGCTGGGTGCGCCGCAAGGACGCGCGCCCAGGCGAGATTCTGGAGGCGGCGCTCGACCTCTTTGTGGCCAAGGGCTTCTCTGCCACCAAGATGGAAGACATCGCCCGTGCGGCTGGCGTGACTGCCGGCACGCTGTATCGCTACTTTGGCAATAAGGAAGACCTGCTGAAAGCGGTGATTCACGAGTCCTTCACCACGGCATTCAACGAGGCGGAGCAATTGCTGTCCGGGTTTGAAGGGACCGGGGCCGAGCTTTTTGAAACTGTGATCCGCATGTGGTGGCAACTGCATGGCGAAACGCGCGCGTCGGGCATCCCGAAGCTGATCATCGCCGAGGCGGCCAACTTCCCTGAGCTTGCGCGTTTTCACAGCGAGGAAGTGGTGGCACGAGGCGAAACCTTTGTGGCTCGCGCGATTGAATATGGCGTAGCGCGCGGCGAGTTCCGGCCGGTCGATACGCAGGTGTATGTGAAGGTGGTGACCGCGCCGATCGTGATGGCGATGGTCTGGAAGCATTCGGAAGGCTGTAACACCGGCGACTGGGATGTGAATCGCTATCTGGATGCGGTGATTGAGAATCTGATCCTTGGGCTGGCGTTGCCGGCGCGGGATTCTTCGGCTCGGTAAGGAGCAATGGCATGAATCGGTTATGGATAGGCGTCGCCCTGGCGGGGCTTGGGATGGCAGGTTGCAGCAAGGCACCCGTGCCTTACGAAGAAGTACGGCCCGTACGGACGATGGTGGTGGCGGCGTCCGATGGTGCGACGCCCGCAACCTACGCGGGTGAAGTGCGCGCACGCCATGAGGCACCGCTGGGCTTCCGCATTGCCGGGCAGATTGTTGCGCGCCGTATTGACCTGGGCCAGCACGTGGCAGCGGGCCAGGTGCTGCTGCAGATCGACCCGAAGGACACGGCATTGCAGACGGCGGCCTCGCAAAGCCAGTTTGAGCGTGCACGACTGGATTACGAACGAGCCAAGCAACTGCAGGCCAAGGGTTTTGTCAGCCAATCCAATGTCGACCAGGCCAAGGCGGCCTTTGATGCGGCGCAGTCTGAATATCGTTTGGCGGCTAATCAAGGGGGCTATACGGTATTAAAGGCAGAGCACGCCGGCGTGGTGACGGCATTGAATGCGGAAGTCGGCCAGGTGGTGGCTGCGGGCCAGGCGTTGGTGACGATTGCCGATGACGGGGAGCGCGAAGCCGTGGTCAGTGTGCCGGAATCGCGCGTCGACGAGCTACGCAAGGCGACCAACCTGAAGGTCAGCCTCTGGGCGGTGCCGGGCAAGCAATACCAGGGCCGCCTGCGCGAAATGGCGGTGGATACCGACCCGGCGAGCCGCACCTATGCTGCGCGTGTCACGCTGGTGGATGCCGACGACGCGGTGCGCCTCGGGATGACGGCCAGTGTGCTGCTGCCGGGGGCAACGCAGAACAGCGGCTTTAGCCTGCCGCTGACAGCGATCTATGACCAGGATGGTCACCCCAAGGTCTGGGTGGTCGACACCAAGGCGAATCGGGTGAGTGCACGCGATGTGTCGTTGGGTGAGATTCGCGACGACATGGTGCGCGTGCTGACGGGGTTGAAGACGGGTGAGGTGGTGGTGACAGCCGGTGCGCACCTCTTGCACGCCAACGAAAGCGTGCGTCTGGCGACCAGCCAGTTGTCACGTCCTTGAGCGGAGGCGCCATGAGTCGTTTCAATCTTTCGGAATGGGCGCTGAAGCATCAGCAACTTGTGCTGTATTTCATCATCGTCTTCATGACCGCCGGCTTCTTTGCCTATACCCACCTTGGGCAAAAGGAAGACCCTGAGTTCACCTGGAAAGCCATGATCGTGCAGACCAGCTGGCCTGGCGCCAGCGCGCGCGACGTCGAGCTGCAGGTGACCGATAAGCTGGAACACAAGCTGCAGGAAATTGCGGCCATCGATTACATCCGTAGCTATTCGAAGCCGGGCGAGAGCCAGCTGCTGATCAGCATTCGCGAAGACTGGCCAGCCAAGGATGTGCCGGAAGTCTGGTACCAGGTGCGCAAGAAGGTGGGCGATATCCAGGGCAGCTTGCCGGCAGGCGTGGTCGGGCCGTTCTTCAATGATGAATTCGGCGATACCTTCGGCAATATGTATGCCTTTACCAGCGATGGTTTCACGCGTGCCGAGACCAAGAAGTTTGTCGATGCGGCGCGCGACGAGTTGCTGCGCGTGCCTGACGTGAACAAGGTGGACTACGTCGGTGTGCAGGACGAACGCATCTATGTCGAGACCTCCTCCACCAAGCTGGCGACGCTCGGCCTCGATCCGCAAGTAGTATTCCAAACCCTGCAGGCGACCAATGCGATGGTGCCGGCGGGTACCGTGGAATCGGGCACCGAGCGGATTGCGCTGCGCGTGTCAGGCGAATTCGATTCGGTGGAGGCGATCCGCAATATCGGCTTGCATGCCAATGGTCGTACCTTCCGCCTGGGTGATGTCGCCCATGTGTATCGCGGCTATGTCGACCCCCCGGTCAACAAGATGCGATTCAATGGCAAGGAGGCGATCGGCCTCGCCGTCAGCATGCGCAAGGGCGGTGATGTCATCAAGCTCGGTAAGCAGCTCGATGCAGCCATCGCGCGCATTCGCCATGAGCTGCCGGTTGGGGTGGAGATGCATGCGGTCTCCGACCAGCCCAAGGTGGTGGGCGACTCCATCGCCGAATTCGTGAAGAGCCTGGTTGAGGCCGTGGCCATTGTGCTGGTGGTGTCCTTCCTCTCGCTCGGCTTGCGTACCGGGGTGGTGGTGGCGCTGTCGATTCCGCTGGTGCTCGCCATGACCTTCCTGGTGATGTACGCGCTCGGTATCGACTTGCAGCGGGTGTCGCTTGGGGCGCTCATCATCTCGCTTGGCTTGTTGGTGGACGACGCCATCATCGCGGTGGAAATGATGGCGCTGAAGCTGGAACAAGGCTGGGACCGCCTGCGTGCGGCGACCTTCGCCTACAGCTCGACAGCCTTCCCGATGCTGACGGGCACCTTGATTACCGCTGCGGGCTTCATGCCTGTGGGTCTGGCGCGCTCGAATGCGGGCGAGTACACCGTGTCGATCTTCGAAGTGGTCGGCATCTCGCTGATCCTGTCGTGGATCGTGGCTGTGTTGTTCACGCCCTACCTGGGCTACAAGCTGCTGCCGGAGATGAAGCATCACGACGGCGAGGACGTCTATCAGAAGCCTTTCTACCAACGCTTCCGCAAGCTGGTGGCCTGGTGTCTCGACCATCGTGGCTGGGTGATCGGCATCACGCTGATGCTGTTCGTTGGTGCGGTCGGCATGTTCCGCTTCGTGCCCAAACAGTTCTTCCCGTCGTCAGACCGGCCCGAGCTGATGGTCGATATGTGGCTGCCGCAGGCCGCGTCGTTTGCCGAGACCGAAGGCCAGGCCAAGGCGATGGAGGCGATTCTGGCGCGCAACCCGGGTGTGGTCAGTGTGACCAGCTATGTGGGCGCGGGCAGCCCGCGCTTCTTCCTGCCGCTCGACCAGCAGTTGCAGAACCTGAATTTTGCGCAGCTGACGGTGATGACGAAGGACGAGCATGTGCGTGAGACGGTTGCGGCACAGATCGAAGAATCGTTCGCCAAGGACTTCCCGCTGGTGCGCGGTCGCGTGACACGGCTCGAAAATGGCCCGCCCGTGGGCTACCCCATCCAGTTCCGCGTGTATGGGCCGGATGCCGACAAGCTGAAGCCGATTGTGGAACAGGTGGCAGCGGTGATGCGCAAGCATCCCAATATCCGCCACGTGAATACCGATTGGGGCGAGCGTGTGAAGGTGGTCCGCCTGCAGGTGGACCAGGATAAGGCACGTGCGCTTGGTGTGACCTCGCAACAAATCGCGTTGGCGCTGCAGAATTCGCTGTCTGGGGTAACGGCTACGCAATTCCGTGAATATGATCGCGATATCGACGTCGTCGGCCGGCTTGCCGAGCCAGACCGTACCGATCTGAACAACTTGAAGGATGCGCGCGTGTACCTGCCAACAGGCAAGTACGTGCCGGTGACGCAGTTGGGTACCTTAAAGCTTGAGAGCGAAGAAAGCATCATCTGGCGCCGCAACCGCATGCCGACGATCTCGGTGCGTGCCGATATCGAAGGGGCGCAGGCGCCCGATGTGACCATGGCGATCTGGCCGGAAGTGAAGCGGATCGCCGACGCGCTGCCGCTGGGCTACGGCATCGACATTGGCGGTAGCCAGGAATCGAGCGTGATTGCCCAAGGCTCGATCATGGCGGTGATGCCGCTGGCGCTGCTGGTGATGACCACGCTCTTGATGTTCCAGCTGCAGAGTATTTCAAAGATGATCCTGGTGCTGCTGACGGCGCCGCTGGGCATGATCGGGGTGGCGACCATCCTGCTGTTCTTCCAGGTGCCGTTTGGCTTTGTGGCGCAGCTCGGGGTGATCGCACTCGCCGGCATGATCATGCGTAACTCGGTGATCTTGGTGGATCAGATCACCCAGCACATTGAGCAAGGCTCACACGTGTGGGATGCGATCGTGGATTCGGCAGTGCACCGCTTCCGCCCGATCATGCTGACGGCTGCTGCGGCCATCCTCGCAATGATTCCGCTGACGCGTTCCACCTTCTGGGGGCCGATGGCTTGGGCCATCATGGGTGGCTTGTTGGTGGCCACGGTATTGACACTCTTGTTCCTGCCGGCGCTTTACGCAACGTGGTATCGCGTAAAAAAGCCGCTGGGGGCTGGTTGATTGCGCAAAACTGACTTAATATTCATTTATTACTTGAGATAAGATACCTTCTGGTATGTTAAGTTGTGCGCCTGAGAACTGCTCGCAAAACCCAGCGGAGCGGTTCTGGCTAGGCGTGCAAACGCAGACAGTACAATGAGTACGGCACGTTTGCGCAACAACGCCAGAAGGGTTTTGTGAGCGGCTCCAAATTGCGCATCGAACAAAAAGGACACCTTATGCACCGTTTCACTTATCGTGCCATCGCTGCATCGGTAGCGCTCGGCATCGGCGGGTCGGCTTGGGCGACGGACTTGTCGTCGGTCTACCAGGAGGCACGGAAATACGACGCAACCTATGCAGCGGCAGAAGCCACTGCGCGGGCAGGCCATGAGAAGGCGGACCAGGGCCGTGCGCTGTGGTTGCCGCAGGTTGCTGCGAGCGCCAACTACACGCATACCAATACCACGAGCGATAGCACTGGGCTTTCCACTCCGGCTGGTGAAGCGACGACGAGTGGGCATTCCTATGGCTACAACGTCACGGCCAACCAACCGCTTTACAACGTCAACTCCAGCGTCGGTAACAGCCAGTTGCAGGAGCAGGCGCGCCTGGCAGACGTGACATTTTCGGCAGCGAAGCAAAGTTTGATCCTGCGCGTGGCGCAGGCTTACTTCGATGTGTTGTATGCGCAGGACAGTCTTGAGTATGTGCGTGCCCAGAAGCAAGCTGTCGGCCAGCAGCTGGCCCAGGCCAAGAAGAGCTTCGAAGTCGGCGTGGCGACCATCACCGACACGCACGAAGCGCAAGCCTCCTACGATGCGATTGTGGCGACCGAGATCGCGACCGAGAATACGCTGCTCGTCAAACAAAATGCCTTCCTGCAACTGACGGGTGTGCCGGCCGACGATCTGGCGCCGTTGCAAGCCAAGGCACTCGCGCTGCCGCCGGAACCGGACGATATGAACGTCTGGCTCAAGCGCGCCGAGGACAAGAGCCTCGATATCGATTCGCAACGCAGTGCACTGGCGATTGCCGAAGCGGAGATCGACAAGTACCGCGCACTGCGCCAGCCGACGGTGGGTGCGGTGGCGCAGTATGGCGAGACCTGGACGCCCGGGGCCAGCGCTGTGGCGGCGGGTGGTATCGACAAAACCAAGACCGCCAGCATCGGTGTGGTGCTGAATATTCCGCTCTACACCGGCGGCACAACCAGCTCCAAGCTGCGTGAGTCGCTGGCCTTGCGCGATTCCGCACAGCTCCAGCTGGAGGCGACCCGCCGCAACGTGGCACAGAACACCAAGCAGGCCTTCCTGGGTGTGCGTGCGGGTGCCGCGCAGATTCGTGCGCTGGAACAGGCACTGGTGTCGGCGCAAAGCTCGCTGGATTCGACCTCGCTGGGCCGCGAAGTCGGCGTACGGACCACGCTCGATGTGCTGAATTCGCAGCAGCAGCTCTACTCGACCAAGCGTGATCTGGCGCAGGCCCGCTACAACTACCTGATTAGCAAATTGACGTTGGCGCAGGCGGTGGGCGATCTGACGGAAAAGGATCTCGACGGCGTCAACAACCAGCTGAAGCATTGAGCGGTTGGGCAACAAAGCAAAAGCCACGCGGGTTAGCGTGGCTTTTTCATTTGGTGCTTCGGTTAAGCGTCGGGTGGCATTTCACCCCAGCGCGCCATCAGCTGGTGCGGTACGGCCAGTTGGTCGAGGATGCGGGCGACGACGAAGTCGACCAGGTCGTCGATCGACTGCGGGTGATGGTAGAACGCCGGGTTGGCAGGCAGGATGCAGACGCCCAGCCGCGAAAGCTTGAGCATGTTTTCCAGATGAATCGCCGAGAACGGCGCCTCGCGCGGCACGATGATGAGCTTGCGGCCTTCCTTGATCACCACGTCAGCAGCCCGCTCGATCAGGTTGTCGGACATGCCGGCGGCGATAGCGGCGAGCGTGCCCATAGTGCAGGGGCAGATCACCATGGCATCGGGCGGGTTTGAGCCTGATGCGACAGGGGCGAACCATTCTTCGCGACCAAAGACCCGGAGCTGCCCTGCGCGGCACTGGAAGCGTGCCACCAATTCGGCTTCGACATCCTTGGCGCGTGATGGCCAGGTTTCGCCTTGCTCCTGCTTGATGACGATCTGCGCGGCCTGCGAATACAAGAGATAGACGCGCGCGTCGGCTGCCAAAAGACAGCGTAAGAGGCTTAGGGCGTAAGGCATGCCCGATGCGCCGGTCAGTGCGAGAGTAACGGTTTTGGGCGTATTCATGCGGACTCGGTAGGCGGTGTTTCGCGATGGCGGCGGAGCACCTGTCGGTCGTCTGCATAGTGGGCGGCCAACTTCTCGGCCAGCCATACAGAACGGTGCTGGCCGCCGGTACAGCCGATGCCGACGGTGACGTAACTGCGGTTGTCGCGGTCGAACGCCGGCAGCCAGCGGTCAAGGTAGTCGCGGATATCGGCGAACATCAGCTGGGCTTGTGGTTCGGATTCCAGAAAGTCGATAACCGGGTGGTCATGACCCGTGAGCGGGCGCAGGACCGGGTCGTAGTAGGGGTTGGGCAGGCAGCGTGCATCGAAGACAAAGTCTGCGTCGAGCGGCAGGCCGTGCTTAAAACCGAATGACTGGAAGATCAGCGTCAGGCGGAAATTGTCGAGCGCCAGGAACTGCTTGATCCAACTACGCAGCGCATTGGCGGAGAGCTCGCTGGTGTCGACTCGATGAGCGATGTCGACCACGTCGGCCAAGAGCTCGCGCTCCTTCACGATGCACTCGCCGACGGTCAGCGTTGGCTCGCGTACGGATAGCGGATGCTTGCGGCGCGTCTCGGAAAAACGCTTCAAGAGGGCATCAGTCTTGGCCTCAAGAAACAGCACGCGTACGTCGATGCCTTCCGCTTTCAACTGCTCGACTGATTGCGGCAGCTCGGGCAGGCTTTGCGCGCCACGCGCGTCGACGCTGATGCCGACACGATGATGTTGCTCGGCGCGTAAGAGCTCGATGGTCTGGCCCAAGAGCGACGCCGGCAGGTTGTCGATGCAGTAGTAGCCGATATCTTCAAGCAGCTTGAGCGCCACGCTCTTGCCCGAGCCGGATAGCCCGGAGATCAGCACAACCTGGAGGGGATTGGCCACGTTCATGTCGTCTATTCGCCTGATTCCATGAAGCGTTGATGCCGCTCGATAAACTCGCGCGTGGAGTCGATGCCGCGTAGCTGCAGAATGTAGTTACGCACGGCGGCTTCGACCAGCACGGCGAGGTTTCGGCCGGCGGCCACGGGGAGCACGACCTTGCGAATCGGCACCTCCAACACTTCTTGCGTCGCGGCTTGCATCTGCAGGCGATCAAGCGGGGTGACCGATTCGGCCATCTTGGTCAGGTGGATGATCAGCTTGAGGTTCTTGCGTGGGCGTACCGCCGTTTCCCCGAAGATCGTGCGGATGTTCAGCACACCCAGGCCGCGTACTTCGAGAAAGTCGCGCAAGAGGGGCGGGCAGCGGCCTTCGAGCGTGTCGGGGGCGATGCGGTAGAGCTCTACCACGTCGTCGGCCACAAGGCCGTGGCCACGCGAGATCAGTTCCAGCGCCAATTCGCTCTTACCCATCGCGCTTTCGCCGGTGATCAGCACGCCGACTTCGAGCACATCAAGGAACACACCATGCAGATTGGTCGAGACGGCCAGCGCTTTCGCGAGATAGAAGCGCAGTACGTCCATCAGGTAGGGCGACTGCTCGGGCGAGGTCAGCATCGGCACGTGGTTGCGCTCGCAGGCGTCGCGCAGAATATCGGGCGCCTGGCGCCCGTTGGCGACGATCATCGCGGCCATATCGGTGGTAAAGAGATGGTCGAGCGACTTTTTTAGTGCCGACTGTTCCAAGCCCTGCAGGTAGGCGATTTCGGCGAGGCCCAATACCTGGATGCGATTGGGGTGGACGAAATTTAAGTGGCCGACGAGCGCATGCACAGGCCGTTGATGGTCGGCTTCGTTGGACAGCAGGTTGTTGGCGCCACTTTGCCCGGCGAGCCAAGTCAGCCGAAGCTTTTCGGCATTGTCGATAAACAGCTGGCGGACGGTGATCTGTGGCATAGGCGGGGCTTTCTCACTGGATTACCCGCATGTTAGCAAGCCCGTGCCTTGGGCGCGCGTCGCGGCGCGAAAAAACCGGTCTGCTGCTGATTCGGATGGGCCGAATCGGGACGCGCGATTAGCCCTGGCGTGTCGTCAGCAGCCCGTGGGCTTCGTCGGCGGTCGCGGCCAGCGCCAATGCATCACGCAGTTTGCGGTCGCTGAATACCTGAGCCAGTTCGGAGAGGATCTGCAAGTGCACATCGGTGGCTTGCTCGGGCACCAACAGCACAAAGACGGTACTGACAGGCTTGCCATCCGGCGCTTCGAACGGGATCGGGTTCTGCAGCCGAAAGAAGGCGCCAACCGCTTCTTTGAGGCCCTTGATGCGGCCATGCGGAATCGCAACACCTTGCCCGAGGCCGGTGGAACCGAGCTTTTCGCGGGCAAACAAGGCATCGAAGACCATGCTGCGTGCGATACCGTGGCTGTTCTCAAACAGCAGACCGGCTTGTTCGAACACACGTTTCTTGCTGGTCAGGTCGATGTCCAGAAAGACGTTGGAGAGCGGTAGGGTGGAGGCAATCAGCGCCATGTATGAAATAAGC
>Ga0213872_10000583_pt1 | contig 28121 bp, 26 predicted proteins | sample VelepicomBERX_R2_FD_160071 | JGI IMG/M metagenome (GOLD analysis project Ga0213872, IMG submission 160071) | Rhizosphere microbial communities from Vellozia epidendroides in rupestrian grasslands, the National Park of Serra do Cipo, Brazil - RX_R2 | ecosystem: Host-associated > Plants > Roots >...
GCGCAGCACGCAGCCTTCGTTGATGAACAGGGCATCGATCATCGGATGGGGCGTGCCGCGCAAGGCCTCTGCGGAGGCCGAGGCTGAGAGGAACTGGCGCACCATGCGGGCGCGCACGAGGATTTCCTGGTCGTCATGATGGGCCATGTGTCCGGCCAACGTCTCGTACAGATAGGCGCCGACCGAGGCAAAAGTCAGTGCGGCCACCACCGCAAACACTGCGCTCAGGCGCAGCGTGATGGAAGAAGAGGCGAGCAGTTTCACAGACGCTCCTCCAGCACATAGCCCATGCCGCGCATGGTGTGCACCAGTTTTTTCTCGAACGGATCGTCGATCTTGCAGCGCAGGCGGCGGATGGCCACGTCGACGACATTGGTGTCCGAATCGAAGTTCATGTCCCACACCTGGCAGGCGATCATGGCGCGCGACAGCACGTCGCCGGCGCGCTTGGCCAGCAGGTGCAGCAGGGCGAACTCCTGCGCCGTCAGATCGATGCGCTGGCCGCCGCGCGTCACCTTGCGCTTGAAGACATCGATCTCCAGATCGGCCAGCTGCAGCATTTCGGCATTGCGCGCTTTGCCCCGCCGCAGAATCGACTTGATGCGGGCGACCAGCTCGGAAAAGTCGAAAGGCTTGACCAGGTAGTCGTCCGCGCCCAGCTCCAGGCCTTTGACGCGGTCGCTGACGCCGTCGCGCGCCGTCAGCAGCAGCACCGGCGTATCCTTGCTGGCGCGCAGCTGGCGCAGCACGCTCCAGCCGTCCATCTCCGGCAGCATGACGTCGAGCACAATCAGCTCGTAGTCGCGCTCCAGCGCCAGATTCAAACCGTCCGCGCCGGTGGCCGCCAGGTCGGTCATGAAGCCCGATTCGATCAGGCCCTTGCGCAGGTAGCTGCCGGTCTTGGGTTCGTCTTCGACGATCAGTAAACGCATGGTCGTTCCGCTTTCAATGAAAAGTTATCAGCCCCGGTGTGCCCGTGCGCAGACGATGAAGACAGTGTAGAGAGCAGGCCCTGACCGGATCATGGCGCGCAGATTACAATTGCATGACAAGCGCGGTCGACGGCGCCGCAGCCAGCTTGAACACGCTGACCAGCTGCGCCAGCCGCAGGGCCTGGCTGCGCATCGATTCGGCATTCGAGGCTGTCTCTTCCACCAGCGCGGAATTTTGCTGGGTGCCGTGATCCATCTGCGCCACCGCGATATTGATCTGCTCGATGCCGGCAGTCTGCTCCTGGCCCGCGACGGTAATCTCGCGCATGATGTCCGCGACAGAGCGCACGCTCTCGACAATGCCGCGCATGGAGGAACCGGCCTGATCCACCAGCCGCGTGCCCGCTTCCACATTGCCGACCGAGGCGTCGATCAGCACTTTCACTTCGCGCGCGGCGTTGGCCGAGCGCTGCGCCAGATTGCGCACCTCGCTGGCGACCACAGCAAAGCCGCGTCCCTGTTCGCCCGCGCGGGCCGCTTCCACGGCGGCGTTCAAGGCCAGGATATTGGTCTGGAAGGCAATGCTGTCGATCACGCCGATGATGTCCACGATCTTTTTGGCGGAGTCGTTGATGAGGCCCATGGTGTCGACCACCTGGGCCACCACCGCGCCGCCCTGGCTGGCGATATCCGATGCCGAGTGCGCCAGCTGGCCCGCGTGGCTGGCGTGGCCGGCATTCTGTTTCACGGTGCCGGTCAGCTGTTCCATGGACGACGCGGTTTCTTCCAGCGCGCTGGCCTGGGCTTCGGTGCGGGCCGACAGGTCCAGCGTGCCCTGGGCGATCTGGCTTGATTCGCTGGCGATGGCGTCGGCGCCGCTGCGCACTTCGCTGACAATCCGCGCCAGGCTGTCCTGCATGGATTTCATGGCGAACAGCAGGCTGCCCTGGTCGCCTGGCTGCAGCGCTACCGGCGTGGCCAGATCGCCCCGTGCGATGCTGCCGGCGATCTGTGCGGCATAGGCAGGTTCGCCGCCCAGCTGTGCCAGCAGGCTGCGCGTAATCAGCCAGGCCAGTAGCGAGCCTGCGGCAATGGCGACCAGTACGGCGGCGATCAGCGCGCGCACCGCCAGCGCGTATTCGTGGTTCATCTCGGCGATGGAGTCCTGGTCTTCTTTTTCCTGCAGGTCGATCATGCCCTGGACCACGGTGAACCAGCGCTCCTGCGGCTTCTGCAGGGACTGCTGCAGAAAGGCAGCCGCTTCTTCGGTCTGGCCCGCATCGACCAGCGCGATGACTTTGCTGAACAGCGGGCGCGTCTCCTTGCGGCCCGTCTGCATGTCGGCAAACAGCCGCATGGCGGGCGCACTCTGTTCGCGCTGCACGATCTCGTCCAGGCGCGTGTAGGCATCGTCCATATCCATGCGGGCGGCGGCGATGCGCTGCATCAGCTGCCGGCGCGTGCCCGCATCGGTGTACAGGATGTAGCTGTAGGTCGAACGCGCCACCAGGTTCAGGTCGGTGCGGATGCGGTTGGCATAGCTGGTCTCGGCGTTATTCTGCGTCGTGATGCGGTCCAGCCGGGTCTTGGTCGAATCCAGGGCAGACCATCCCATCAAGGCGATCCCGGCCAGGAACAACAGGATGACGCCAAATGCCACACCGAGACGGACGGCGACCTTGAGATTTGCCAGTTTCATTTTTTGCACCTTGAGATGGAAAGACGCGCGATCCCCAAAACAGGGATCACGCGCCATAGAAGACTCAAGCAGGTGCGGATTTATTCCCGATCGCGCTCAGGCCGCCAGGAAGTTGCCATGGAAGCAAAGCGGCGCGGCATAGGGCAGGCGCGCCCGCGCCACCGGACCCTGCGCCAGATGGGCGCCGTCGAACACGGCCAGCACGGTCTGCTGGCGGCGCACATCGTAGGCCGCGCCCAGCAGCCACTGGCCCTTGCCGGAAGCCTTGGGCACGGGGATATGTTCTTCCACCACCCAGTCGGCGCCATACTCGTAGCGGTCCACCTTGCCGCTCTCGACATCGATGCGCGCCACGCCGGTCATGCCGAAGTGCACATCGCGCTGGCTGGTGGTGACGAACAGCTGGCGATAGCGCTGGCCCACATCGGCAAGCGCCACGCGGGGAAATTCGGTGCCGCGCAGCAGGACATCGGTGCGCGCCGTGCCCCGCTCCAGGTCCAGCGTGACCAGCACCGAGCTGGTGTTGGGTGCGTGGGGCGTCTCGCCGCGCATGGCGCTGTTGAGGGATTGCAGGGTGCCGTCGTCGGGCGACAGGCAGGCGTCCAGGCGCACGGTCTGGCCCTCGTCCCAGCCATTGCCCAGGTGGAGCACCATCCCGGCCGGCATCTCGATCACCTTGCGCAGGGTGAAGTCGGCGCGGTCCACCACCACCGCGCGCATGGGGCGGTTGCCGTTCCAGGTCTGGTAGCCGAGGATGGTGGTTTCCGGGCCGCGCTTCAGATCGAAGGGAGCGACCAGGAACACCATGTAGCGCTGGGTCACCACGAAGTCGTGCACGATGGGCAGGCTGGGCACGTCGATCATGCCGAATTTGCCCAAGCTGCCATTGGGATCGATGCGCCACAACAGCAGTTTGTTGCCGCCATGGACCACGCCGAAATTCCACAGCGTGCCATCCGGCGTGACCTTGGGGTGGGCCGAGAAGGGCAGGGAGGCCAAGTCGTCGCGCCAGGCCTTGATGCCGCGCGTGGCCAGGCCTTGCGGATCGATCTCGGTGGCCGAGCCGCCCTCCCACAGCGCGTACAGCTTGCCTGCGTGCGGCAGCAGATTGGTGTTGGCGACGTTCACTGTGTCGTTGCTGCCCAGTGGGCGGCGGTCATGGAAAGTGTTGAAGGTGGGGTAGAGGAACTGGCTGGCGGCAGTCTCTTCCACGTACTTTTGCGTCTGCACGAAGCGCGCTTCGTGGCGCACCTGGCCGCCTTCGATATGCCAGGCGTGCACCATGCCGTCGCCGTCGAACCAGTGGTGATAGCGTTCGCCGCCCGCTTCAAAACGGGCCGGGCCGTTGCGGTAGAAGGTGCCGCGGATCTCGCCTGGCCAGCGGCCTTCCATGCTGGCGGCGCCGCCCTGCTGATCGGCTACGCCGCCTTTCAGGGTGGCCAGGCGCGGCTGGCGTGGCAGCTGCGACAGGAAGGCGGACTGGGTTTCGTCAGCGCGGGCCAAGGCGGGCAGGCTCAGGGCCAGGCTGCTGGCGGCGACATTACGCAGAAAGTGGCGGCGATCCATGCTGGCTTCTCCTTAACGCAGATTGATGGTGGTCTGGCTGCCGTTCTCGGCCAGGTGGACGCGCGCCTGCTCGAAGCTTGGCGGGCCCATGTGGCCGGCGGCGTCGTTGCTGAAGCCGTAGGGTTCGATCGGCATGCCGACCGGATTGGTGTCCAGCGCGCCGTTGTCGTTCTTGTCCTGGAATACGGTGATGGCGTAGTCGCCGGGCGGCAGGTCGTTGATCACCAGCTGCACCTTGCCGGCTTGCGCCGCCACCATCGCGGCGCGCATCGGCTGCTTGAGGAAGTTGTCGGCGCGATCGTAGACCGCCACCATCACCTGGCCTTTGGCATCCTTCAGACCGGCGACATCGACGGTCAGATCGGCGGCCTGGGCCAGGGTGCTGGCGAGCAGGGCGGTTACGGCGAAGGGGATCAGGGTTTTCATGGTTGGTCTCCGTGGTGGATGGCGATGGCTGCATCTTGGGCCCGCCGCCGGATGCGCGCTGCGCCATGCGACGAAGCGCCGCGCCGGCGGCGCCAGTTGCGCCGGGACGGCGCGAAATGCAATCCAAAAAACCCCTTGACAGTCCTTGCCGCATGAACGATGATGTTATCTATCGAATGCGATGTAAACGCATGCGATAAGAAAGTAACCAATCAAACCATCCATCAAAAGAGGAACATCATGAGCAAAATCGCCAAAGTACTGACCACCGGCAAAACCCGCACCACTCCAGCCCAGGCTGGCAATGCCCACGGCAACCTGAACATCAATTTGAGCGCGCCCGGCAATGCCGCCGCCCGCAGCCACGCCTTTGAAAACATCGGCCCGCACCCGACTGCCGAGCAGCTGTTTGCCGGCGCCTGGTCGGCCTGCTACACCGCCGCCCTGGGCCTGGCCGCCGCCGAGCTGAAAGTGGCGCTGCCAGCCGAGACCGCAGTGGAAATCGAAGTGGACCTGGGCCAGACCGGCCCCGAGTACTACATCCAGGGCCGCCTGACCCTGATCGTACCCGGCCTTGCGCAGGATCTGGCCGCCGAACTGGCCCATGCCGCCGACCGCATCTGCCCATACTCGAAAGCCACCCGCGGCAATATCGACGTGGTGCTGAGCGTCGTCACCGCCTAAAGCCAGGCTAAGTAAGTAGCGTCCTATGCAAACGCATGCGACGCTACTGTTTTTCAAGGAAATGAATATGAGCAGCGAACCCAAACTGGGCGATTACCTGTGCTTTGCCGTCTACTCGGCCAACCTGGCTTTCGGCAAAGCCTACAAGCCCATCCTGGAGCGGCTGGGTCTGACCTACACCCAGTACATCACCGTGGTGGCGCTGTGGGAACACAACGAGCAGACCGTCGGCCAGCTGGGCGACAAGCTGTTCCTGGAATCGAACACCCTGACGCCCATCCTGAAAAAGCTGGCCAGCCTGGGCTATGTCACGCGCCAGCGCGATCCGCTGGACGAGCGCCAGGTGCTGGTGCGCCTGACGGCGGAAGGCTTGCGCCTGCGCGAGCGCCTGGCTGACCAGTCGCTGTACGACGCCTGTGGCATGAGCGAGGCCGACTTTGCTGCCGTGCGCGGCCAGGTCGTGCGCGTGCGTGACAACCTGGTCCAGTCCATGCTGCCTTACGACGCGTCGGTTTCGCCGTAGCGCAGCTCCACCATCTGGCGCTCGCCGCTGGCCGCAGGGCCGCAGCCGCATACCGCGATCACCGCGTGGCGCAGATAGTCCAGTCCCAGCATCTGTTCGATGTCGCTGTCGTTGATGGCGGCGGTGATAAAGGCCGGCAGGCCCGCTTCCGCCGCCAGCAGGTAGAAGGTCTGCGACAGATGGCCGGCATCCAGCGACAGCGCGCGGTAAGCCTTGTGGTGGTTGCGGTACTTCCAGAAGCTGCGCTCCACCCGCGCCACCAGCACCACCTGCATGGGCGCGTTGGCCAGCCAGTCCTGTTCCGCAACCATCTGCAGCGCCAGTTTGGCTGCCTCTTCGCGCGCCATGGTGCGGATCGGACGCAGCTCGTGCGCGATCGGATGGTAGTGGTACAGGCCCGGCGCGATGCCTTCGACGCGCTGTACCAGCACGAAAGCTTCGGTCGGATGCAGGCCGCCGCCGCCGGGACTGGTCTTCTTCAGCACTTCCGCGTGCGGGCCGACCTGGCGTATTTCCTGGGCGCCAAAGGCGCGCTGCAGCAGGCGCGCCACCACCGGCGCAGACAGGCTGGCGCTGGTGTCGTAGTTGCGGCCGGTGTAGCGTTTGAACAGGGTCTCGTCGAGAATGCCATTGGCCACCGGCGGCAGCGCCACGGCCTGACTGGCGTCGCCCATCTCGCTGAAGGTGGGCGGCGGCGGCGGGCCGAAGCGGTCCAGCAATTCCTGGAAGCTGGGCGCCTGCATACCGGTCTCGCTGCGCACGTCCTGCCAGCGGCTGAAGGTGTGGGTCAGCGCCGACAGCGGACGCCAGTGATGGGCGCGCAGCACTTCGTCGCGCGCGCGCGTAGCGGCGTGCTCTTCGCTGTCGCCGATCAGCAGGCCCAGCGCCAGCAGGCGCGCGATGGTCTCGGCGCCCAGGCGCTGTTCGCAGTCGCCGCGCTCGGCCCAGATTGACTGGCTGATGCTGCCCAGCGCGGTCAGCTCGGACACGGTCACTTCCACTTCGCTATCCAGATGCGGCACCAGCGCCAGCCAGCGCGTACTGGCGCCCAGGGTGCTTTTACCGGCGAACAGGGCGGCCCAGTCGACAGTCAGTTCTTCGCGGGGTTCAAGATAAAGCACGGCGCAGCGGCGGATCTTCATGAGGTATTCGCTTTGAAAAAAGAGGCAAGAGGCCGGGAGCATTATCGGCGCAGTCTATTCATTGACGCAATGCAAATTAGCTAGGCAACCTCAGCAGCTTGCTGTAGCATGATCCAGCGCATATTTTCCTGCGCAAATGTAACTTTCATTTGGATAGGAGATAGAGATGACCAAGCCGATTGCAAGCGAACTTTCCGTCCGGCTGGACCAGCTATTGACCAAGCCAATGCAGGATTCCCTCGACCTGAATGCAGTACTGGCCAAGCTGGCTGGCGACGACCACTTTCGCGAGCAGCTGTTGAGCGATCCGGTGGCAACCCTGGCCGGCATGGGCATCACTGTCGATCCAGCCCTAATTCCTGCTGAACGCACCTTGCCTTCGAAGGGCAGTGTGATCGCCGATCAGGGTATCGTGCGTCGCCGTCTGGAAACCACCAACTCGATGATTATTTTCCTGTTGTCTGGCAACGACTAATTTTTTGCGTCGGCCCTTGCTGCTTCGCTGTTTGAATTATTGACTGGCGCGGGAATTGCCCGCCATAGCCGACCGCAACAGAATTTTCGGCAGACTACATCGCTCTTCGCTTGTGTTGAAACTCTTTGCACCATCGTCATTTTGTGCTGTCTTGCTTGGAATCTTGCAGGGCCTGCCGGCCATTGCGACTGCCGGGCAGGATCACGCGCAAGTCCTGGCGCCGCTGGTATTTGAGCATCTGGTGCCAGCCGAGAAGGGCTTCCCCAGCCCGATTACCATGGCCGGTGCGCAAGACGGCGACGGCTTCATTTGGTTCGGCACGCAGTCGGGCCTGGGACGCTGGGATGGCTATCGGATGCGTAATTTTGTTTTCAGCGTCGATGACTCTCGTTCTCTACCTGGCGACAACATCCAGACAGTGCATGTTGACCGCCAAGGCCGCTTGTGGGTCGGCACAACCACAGACGGTCTGGCGATGTATGATAAACAGACCGAGAGCTTCATACGCTTCCCCGCCGGAAAGCTGGGAGTGAGCAGCCCGGCCATCAGTGCGATCGCAAGTGACGAACAGGGCGGTATCTGGGTCGGTAGTGCCGCAGGCCTGGACTATATCGATACCCGGAACGGTAATGCAATCCGCCATTTCAAACGCGAAGGCGGTGCCCCAGGCAGTAATCAGATTCGCGCTCTGCTGGTCGATAAGCAGGGTGATTTGTGGATCGGATCGAGTTCGGGTTTGGCACACCGCGAATCAGTCAGCGGTCGCATTCAGGACGTCGTGATCAACGGCGGTATCAGCGATGCGGTACTGGCACTGGCGAGCAATGCACGGGGTGAGGTTGTATTTGGAACTTTTAGAAGTGGCATAGGCCAGGCCAGCACTGAACGTGGCGTGGCGAGTGCGCGCATTTTGCCGCTCGACCAGGTGGACGGCGTTGGTACGGCAATGGTGCTATCCATTACCGAAACGGTTCCTGGCCAGTGGTGGGCGGCCACATATGGTGGCGGCATCATTGAGTTCGACAGTAACGGCCATGGCCGCCGCATCTTGCACCGGCCTGCTATGCCAACCAGCTTGGCCCATGACCGTGTGGCGTCACTGTGGCGCGATCGTAGCGGCCTGGTATGGGTGGCGAATGAGCGTGGCATCGACGTCTATAATCCAGCCAATCGTACCTTCGATACCGTTCTTGACGGTGTCGGTTTGCAGGAAATTTCCGCGTCTGCGTTCATGACCGATTCTGGTGGTCGGCTATGGGTGGCGCTGGGTGACCAGGGCATCGACCTGATTGGCCCGGATGGTATCCGCGCGGCAGGTCTGCGCCCCGATTTACAGAAACCTGAAACGGCACTGCCCAATCGTATGATTTTAGCGATGGCAGAGGCCGAGCCGCAGGAAGCCTGGATTGGTACCTTGCTGGGCCTGTACCATACTAGCGAGCATGGCAGCCGTGTCCAGCGCGTTCCTTTGCCTCAGGCTGACGCTCTGCCGCGCATCGGTAGTATTGTGCGCCAGGGACAAGTACTGTGGTTGGGAACTCAAAGCGGTCTGCTGCGCTTTGATTCCAAGGCCGGCACGATTCAGGCTATTGGCGCCGGCCCCGGCACTGATGGCACTCTCAGCGATAGCCGCATCACGACAATGCTGGCTGATACCGACGGTTCTTTATGGATCGGTACCCGCAATGGTTTGAACCGCTTCGATCCGCATAGCGGCAAGATAGAGCAGATCCTGCCTGCGCCGGAACGGAGCACGGCACTGCCGCAGGGCTTAATTAATTCTCTGGCATTTGATGCGCAAGGCCGCCTGTGGGTGGGCACCAATAGCGGTGGTATTGGTGTGCTTGACGGCCGTTTGGCTGACGGAACCCGTCGTTTTCTTCGAGTGGATCGGCCTGCGGGTGTACCGTTTCCCGCGGTGAATGGCATGGTGGCCGATCAGGCTGGATACATGTGGGCGTCAACCAATCACGGCATTGCAGTGATTGATGCTAACACCCTGCGTATGCAGATGCTGGAGCGTGGTGATGGTGTGCTGTTTCAAGCCTACTACAGCGCAGCTGCGGGAAAGACAGCGCAGTCGGATATCGTCTTCGGGACTTCGGGCGGCTATGTCCTGGTGCACCCGCAGCTTCGGCAGCAATGGCGTTATCAACCGCCGCTGGCCGTCAGTTCTGTGCATTTGGATCGCCAGGCCGTACCTGCGGGACCGTTGCTGGCGCCGGGTGGCGCGGCGCTCAGCATCCCGGCGGGCACCCACAATGTTGAAATTGAGGTGGCTGCACTGGACTTTTCTGCGAGTCAGCGCAACCGCTATGCCTTCCGGCTGGACGGTTATGACAAGGATTGGGTCGAGGTGGATGCCAACCGCCGTTTAGCGACCTACGCCAACGTGCCGCCTGGCCGTTACCGGCTGCATATGCGGGGTAGCAATCGCGACGGTATCTGGAGTCCGCATGAGCTGGAGATGGAGCTGCACTTCCTGCCAGCCTGGTATCAGACCTGGTGGGCCCGTCTGAGCGCGGGACTTGCCGTGCTGGTACTGGGGTGGGGCGCATATCGCTGGCGTGTGCGTCAGTTGCGCTTTACTCAGCTGGTGCTGCAACAGCAAGTCTATTCGCGTACACAGCACCTGGAGCGCGTGAACTCGATCGTCAAATCAATCAACGAAGAGCTCGACTTTGATGCCTTGCTGCGCGCAATTTTGCGCGAGTCGGGTGTGATTGGTTCGCTGCGGGCTTCTTATGCGTTGATTTGCGAGGCGGGCGGTGAGCAATTGAGCGTGCGCGCCAGCTGGCAGCAAACCGCTCAGGCACTGGGCCAGGGTATCTCGCGGGCGGAGGCCGAGGCCAGCTTGGTGCATGGTGCTGACTGCATTGCGCAGGACATTTTTGTAAGCCGGCAGGGCAGGACGCTGACGGTTCGCATCTGCGCCGAGCAGCGGCTCCATGGCTACCTTGTGTTCGAACAGGATGCGGCGTTTACCGATAGCGACGTGGAATTATTCGAGGCCTTGAAGGAACCGTTTGTATCGGCCTTCCAGAAAGCCGATGCCATCAGCGCGATTCAGCAGGCGCGTACCGCTGCCGAAGCATCGGCTCGCGCTAAGAGCGATTTCCTGGCCAATATCAGCCACGAGATCCGTACACCGATGAACGCCATTCTTGGCTTTGCCGACCTGGGAAAACATCTCGACTTGCCGACAAAACCGCGTGACTACTTCAGCAAGATCAGGCGTGCCGGCCAAAATCTTCTGGGCATTATTGATGACGTGCTGGACTTCTCGAAAATTGAATCTGGCAAGCTACAGCTTGAAAGCGTCCCCCTTGCGTTGAGCGATGTGCTGAGCCAGATTGCCGACCTGTTTTCCTGGCGGGTCGCGGAAAAGGGATTGGAACTGCTCGTGTGGGCAGCACCTGATGTGCCGCGCCATTTGATTGGTGATCCGCTGCGTCTGAGTCAGGTGCTGGTCAATCTGGTAGGTAATGCGCTGAAATTCACGACCCACGGTCATGTGGTCTTGCATGTAGAGCTGGCTGAGGCTCAGCCCCTGTCCGGTGGGCCGGTGCATCTGCGTTTTTCTGTGGAAGACTCTGGTGTCGGGATCAACGCCGATCAGCAATCGCGCTTGTTCCACGCGTTTTCTCAAGCAGACAGCAGTACGACTCGGCTGTATGGCGGTACTGGACTGGGCCTGGCTATCTCGCAGCAATTAGTGCAAGCCATGGGCGGTATGATTGAAGTTGAGAGTGAACCCGGCGAGGGCAGCCGCTTCTCCTTCAATGTTTTATTCGATGTTCAAGCTGACCAATCAACCTTGCGGACACCTGTGCCGGGAGTGGTGCTTGCCAAGAAAATCCTGGTTGTCGATGATTGTGCACCGGCACGCGACATGTTGGTAAGTCTGCTAAGCAGCCATGGCTTTGCTGTAAGTGCGGTCTCTTCCGGCACCGCCGCACTGGCAGCATTACAGGCTGCGCCAACTGATCTTGTGCTGCTGGACTGGGATATGCCGGAGTTGGACGGCATTGAGGTTGCCCGTCGAATTTACTGCGATCCAGCCTATCTCGACCTTCCTGTTGTTTTGATGGTGACGGAATTCGCACGCGAGCAGATCACCCAGGCTTGTGAGGAAGCAGGCATCCACGCCAGTCTGGCCAAGCCGGTTGACGAAGAGCAGTTACTGGACATCGTTTTGTCCGCGCTTGGTTTCGATGTTCCGCGGCTGTCTGTTCCAGTGCTGGGTTCTGATGGCTTGTCCGAGGCGGCGTCACATATCAGTGGCGCCAGGGTGCTGGTGGTGGATGATAACGTCATCAATCAGCAAGTAGCTCGCGAGGTCTTGTTGCGTGCGGGCGTGCATGTGGAATTGGCAGGAAGTGGCGACGATGCGATCCATCTGGTCGAACACAATGAATTTGATGCGGTGTTGATGGATATTCAGATGCCGGGAATGGACGGCTATGAGGCGACTGCGCGCATTCGCACTCAGGAGCGGCACGTGCGCCTGCCGGTGATTGCGATGACGGCGCACGCTGTCGCTGGATTTCGTGAAAGCAGCATGGCAATGGGCATGAATGACTATGTGACCAAACCGATCGAAGCAGAGCGCTTGTATACGGTTCTGGCCCATTGGATTAAGCTTGATCCGGATCGTGCCGTTATGGCCACGCCGGTGCTTGCCAAACCCGTGGTGGGCTTCTCGCTTTCAGGCGTTAAGGTTGATGAAGTGCTGGAACGGTTGGGCGGCAACAAGCAGTTATTGCTTACGTTGTTGGAAAAATTTGTCAGTGAGTTTGAACCCACGCCGCAACGCTTGGTCGCCGCTATCGAACAAGGCGCCTTTGAATCTGCCGCGTTGCTGATGCATAAGATTCGCGGTGCCGCCGCAAATCTGTCGATGCCGGAGCTGCATCGCACAGCGGGGGAATTGGAGTTGTTGCTCCTGTCGTCGCAGCTTGGCAAATGTGAAGAGGCTTTGGCTGCATTCGGTGTTGAGCTCGACTCTGTCATTGACGGGATACGTGCATGGGAAAGTGATTTGACACAACGCCCAGAGGCGGTTTCATCCTAGCAAAGTTTCTTGGCAGCAGAATATGTTTGCCGTAGCATGGCGCTGCAGCTGAATGAAGGCTGCAATTTCCACCAAAACTGAGGGCAAAAAAATTATGCATACATCCGGCGAACTGAGTAACGTTCTCGACAAACTGGCGAACGACGATGACTTCCGTGAACAGATGCTGGGCGACCCGGTGGGAGCGCTTGCAAGCATTGGCATTACGCTGGACCCGGCCCATGTACCCGATGTACGTGCTCTGCCATCCAAAGAGACTATCGCGGCCGATCGGGACGCCCTGCACCAGCAAATGGTTGGCGTCGGTAACATGATCATCTTCCTGTTGTCCGGCGGCACCGTTTAATCCCTTCCTTACCTGCCCGCCGGCGGAATGCCGGCCGGGCTATGCTAGACTCAAGGTTTGTCATAGGCATCGCATTTTCCATGCTGAGCCTGCATACCAACCCTGCGGCATTGGCCGCCCAGAACGCTTTGGTCGTGAATGGGGCCAGGACGGCGGTCGCCATGACGCGGCTGTCCACGGGCTTGCGCGTCAACACGGCGATGGACGATGCCGCAGGCTTGCAGATCGCCACCCGCCTGCGCGCCCAGAACAGCGGCCTGGGCGCCGCCAAGGGCGATATGCAGAAATCCCAATCCATTCTGCAGACCGCCGACGGTGCGCTCGATGAAGCCACCGCCATCCTGATCCGCATGAAAGACCTGGCCACCCAGGCCGCCGACGGCGCCAGCACCGACCGCGACCGCCAGGCCATGCAGGACGAATTCAGCGCCTTGACCAACCAGGTCAGCACCATCGCCACCGCCACCACCTTTGGCGGCGAACGTCTGCTGATGGGCGATACGGTGGCGGAACGGGCCGCTGTGGCCGCCACCACCGCCAATGCGCTTGCCGCGGCGGGCCATGCGGCGGCGGCGCTGGGTGCGGCGGCCGGCCAGCTGGGCGCGGCCCAGGCTGCCGATGCGGCAGGCTCCACTGCGGCCACGCGTGCCGCGCTGGCTGTGGCACAGGGCAATCTGGTGGCCGCCACCTCGGCGAATACGGTGGCGCAGACTGCCGCGGCAGCCGCGCAGGACTATTCCGACAAGGTGGCCCAGGTCAAGGATGTGGTGGGATTGTTTTCAACCAGCGTGCAGTTCCAGATTGGCGCCGCCAGCAGCGAGGCGATGACGGTCTCGCTGACGCCGCTGCTGGATGCCATGCACGCGGCCCTGCATGCGGCCTCGTCGACTTATGACACCTTCGGCATCCAGCGCAGCGGCAGCGGCACCGATCTGCTGCTGGCCAGCGGCGCCAGCGACACTATCGACAATCTGCGCAGCGCCATCGACGCGGTGGCGACGGTGCGTTCGGCGCTGGGCGCCAACGCCAACCGGCTGGATCACGCCCAGGCCAACGCGGCCAATATGGCCCTCAACACGCAGCTGGCAACGGGGCGCCTGGTGGATACCGACTATGCCCAGGAAAGTGCCGACTTTGTCTCGAGCCAGATGATGATGCGCACTTCCGGCACCATGCTGCATCAGGCGGGCAGCATGTCTTCCATGCTGATGGCGCTGCTACGCTGAGCGCAGCAGGCCGTCAGCCGTGACGGGCCTTAGTCCAGCTTCCAGACGTATTCCATATTGGCCCAGGTCTCGCCGCCTGGCGGCATGAAGTGGCACTTGGTGATACTGGCCAGCGCCGCCTTGTCCAGGTTCTTGAAGCCGCTCGATTTGCTCAGCTTGGACTCCAGCACCTTGCCGTCGGCCAACAGTTTCAGGCTCATCACCACCGTGCCTTTTTCCTCGTTCACCAGCGATGCTTTGGGATACTCGATCGCGCAAGGAGTCTTGGGATCTAGCTGGGCTTGCTTATCGGCCGCCATGGCGGATAAGGACAACAGACTCAGCGCAACAAAGGCGAGACGCTTCATGGATAGACCCTTTCATGGTTTTGTATGGACAGTCCCTTTGGACCAGCCCATGCTACGCCTGCCGTCGGTTGAAGTCGATGCGCGCCACGCGCGCTGTTGCTTTCATGCAAATCTGTTCAGGACAGTATCAAGGCAGCTTGTCATTGCCGGGAATATGTTGTGCGCGCGCCTGCTTGCGGCGCTCCACCAGGTAGGCTTTCAGCTCGTCAAAGCTGACCGAACCGTGGTGGGCGCTGTCGATTTCGTCGAAGTGCTGCACCACAAAGCCGAGCCCGGCCTTGCTGGCTTCCTCTCTGGTGAGGCGGCCGTTGGCGTCCAGATCGGCTTGCTCGAAGCGCTGCTTGAGCTTCTGGATCGCCTGCATGCGCAAGGCGGGGCCGGATGCGGCCGGTTCGCTGGACGGCGTGCGCTTGTCGGGCGGCAGATAGGGGCCGGGACCGGGATTGGTTTGCGCGGCGGCCGTGCCCAGGGTCAGCAGTGCGGTCATCAGGATGGCGGGCTTGTTCATGCGCTACTCCTCAATGCGTCAGGAAATTGATCAGGTCGAGCTGCTGGGCGCGGCGGGCCGTGTCGTCCAGGTAGATCATGTGGCCGCTGCTGTAGAACTTAAAGCTCAGCAGCGGTTCTGTGCCCAGGCGGGCCAGGTCCAGCTCGGTCTGGTAAAAAGGCGTGGCCAGGTCGTGGTAGCCGTTCAGGCTCAGCACTTTCAGATTGGGATTCTGCGTCATGGCGGCGGCCAGGTCGGGAATGGTGTCGGGCAGGGCCTTGCCGTCATGGCTGAAGTTCCAGCGGCTGATGATGTCGGCAAAGGGCACATAAGCCGAGCGCGCCGTGTAATGCAGCTCGCCCGACAGATAGCTGGCGATGGCGCTGGTGAAGTTGTTGTTCACCACCGTCAGGGAAGGATCGCTGTCGGCGTTGAGCACGCTGCCGTTTGGCGCCGACACGCGCGCATCGTAGCGCCCCACCAGCTGGCCGGGCAGCACGCTGGACTGGAACGTGTCCGGTCCCAGGTCGAAGTTCTGCAGCCAGGTGGCGACCGGAATGCCGGTAAAGTTCACCAGCTGTGTGTTGACGGCGGCCGGGGCTGCCGTCCTGTTGGCCAGCCAGGCTGCCATCGCCGTGCGGTAATCGCCGCTGGCAAAGGCGCGCGCCTGCTGGATGTAGCTGGAAAAGTCGCTGGGCAGGGCTGGCGTGCTGCGCTGGTAGTAGGCGCCGACGGCGGCATAGGTCGGCACATAGCCTTCGCAGCTGACCGTGCCGGGGTCGAGCACGCCGCAGTTGCTGTTGTAGTTCATTACGGACGATTGCAGCACGATGCCGCTCAGCTGCACGCCCGCCGTTTCCAGCAGATTGGCCAGCACTGCCGTGCGCGGCGCGCCATACGATTCGCCGTACAGATAGGTGGGCGAAGCCGTACGCTTGTTGACCGTGAGGTAGCGCTGCACGAAATCGCGGAAGGTGATGGCGTCCTTGTCCACGCCCCAGAAGTCGGCATTGCTGCTGGGTGCGATGGCTTGCGAATAGCCGGTGCCGACGGCGTCGACAAACACCAGGTCGGCGTTGCCGAGCAGGGTCTCCTGGTTGTCCACGATCTGCACCGGCGGAATGCTGGCGCTGGGAATGGTGCTGACCAGGCGGCGCGGGCCGAACGAACCCAGATGCAGCCACATGGACGCCGAGCCCGGCCCGCCGTTGTAGAAGAAAATCACCGGCCGTTTGGATGGATCGCTGGTGCTGGCGGTATAGGCCACGTAGAACAGCGAGGCCGATTTGCCGCTCTGCGCATCGGTGGCGGTCAGGTGGCCGCTGGTGGCGGTGTAGTTGAACTGTGCGCCGTTGAGCTGGATATGGCTGGCGATGACGGCCGCGCTTTCATTCGGCGCGGCCAGCGCAGCGCCGGCGCTGCTGTCATAGCTGTTGCTGTCGGCCAGTGCGCCGGGTGTGGTGTCGGTCGGCGGTGTGACCGGCGTGACCGGTGTCACCGGCGTCGTCGCGCCGCCGGAACCGCCGCCGCCGCCGCAGGCGCTCAGCAATAAGGCGGCAAGCAGGGCCGCGCATCCCCAAGTGTTTTTGTTGTGTGCCACTTTCATTCTCCGATGGGTCAGATGAAGCGTGCATCCCTCAGTATAATCTGGTGCATTATTTCTTGGCGGGGAGAACAAGGTGTGGCTGGTGCGGGTGGAGCCAAAAGGGCTGTCCTTCGAGACAGATGCGGAAGCGAGCGTGCTGGAAGCGGCCGAGCTGGGCGGCGTGCGCCTGCCCAGCTCCTGCCGTAACGGCACCTGCCGCACCTGCCTGTGCCAGCTGCGCAGCGGCAGCGTGCGCTACCGTATCGAGTGGCCCGGCCTCAGCCTCGACGAAAAACGCGAAGGCTATATCCTGCCTTGCGTGGCGGTGGCCACTTCCGACCTGGTGATCGATGCGCCGGCCGCTCAGGACATGCTGCCCTGAGTTTTCTGGCCTTTTCTGCTGCTGCGGAAAGCGCCCGGTCCAACCCCATACTGCCGCTTGAAAGCGCGGTTGAAAGCCGCTTCCGACAGATAGCCCACCGCCTCCGCGATACTGCCCACTGACTGCCGGCCGTGGTCCAGCAGGCGTGCCGCCTGCGCCATGCGCAGCTGCGCCAGCACGTCGGCCGGGGTGGCGTTGGCGGCCTGCTTGAACAGGCGCGCAAAGGTGGCGCGCGACATATGGCAGGCCGTCGCCAGGTCTTCCAGCGACCAGGGCTTTTCCGGCGCCGCCAGCATGGCTTGCAGGGCTGGCTGCAGGCGCCGTTCGGCCAGCACGGCAAACAGGCCGGGCAGGGTGTCCGACTGCTCCATCCAGGCGCGGATCAGCAGCGCGAACAGGGCCGAAGCGAGCTGGCCGACAATCGCGCCCGCGCCGGGACGGCTGGCTTCCGTTTCCGTCTGCAGCAGGGACATCAGCTGGCCCAGGCTGGCCGCATCCGCATGGCCCTCGGTATGCACGATCATCACTTCCGGCAGGGCCGCCAGCAGGGCGGCGCTGCGCTGGTCCTCGAAATGGAATTCGCCGCACAGCACATTGGTCCCCGGGCCGTCGCCCTCATTGCGCACCTGCTGCAGCAGATGCTCCCCCGGCAGAACGTGCGAAGGCGCCGGATGGCTGGGGTCGCCCAGGTACAGCCGATGCGGCGCGCCATGGGGAAACACCACGATATCGCCGCTGCGCAGCGCGTTGCCCTTGAGACTGCCCGCATCGAACACGGCGCTGCCGCTGACGATCAGGTGGTAGGGCGCCGTGCCCGCCGCCGTGCCGGGATGGTCGAGCAGCCAGGGCGCGCCGAACTGGCAGCGCACATCCAGCGCGGTTTGCAGAGGGTAGAGGGTCAGCAGGCGGCTCAGCGCATCCATGGTGATTTTTCTTGAGTGAGACGAATAAGCAAATTGTAGCGCATTTCAGGCATTAAAAAGCGCATGGAGTCGGCCTAAACTGCTGTTCATGGCAACGACGCCACTCAACCTCGAAAGGAAGCATCATGACCCGCTTGTTCTCCCAACCCGTCTCGGAAGCCACCGGCCACGCCGCTCAACTGTTCACCGCCATCAAAGGCGCTGTCGGCATGGTGCCGAATGCCTACGCCAACCTGGGCGTGAACAGCCCGGTAGCACTGGAATCGGTACTGAATCTGGACGGCGCCCTGCGTAAAAGCAGCCTGAGCGCCAAGGAAATCGAAGTGATCAAACTGGCTGTCAGCCAGCAAGCCGGTTGTGATTACTGCCTGGCTGCGCACACCTTTATGAGCGGCAAAGCCGGCCTGAGCGCGGACAGCATCATGGCGGCGCGTAAAGGCGGCAGCATCGGCGACGCCCGCCTGGATGCGCTGGCCACCTTTACCCGCACCCTGGTGCAGACCAGCGGCACCGTGCCTGCGGAAGCGGTGGCGGCAGTCAAAGCGGCAGGCGTCAGCGATGCGCAGCTCGCCGACCTGAGCCTGGCCATTGCCAGCATCACGCTGACCAACCTGTTCAACCGTATCAACGATACCGTGGTGGACTTCCCAGCCGTTGCAGCGTAATCAGCTTGCTGAGTCGCCTCGCCTGAGGCGGCTCAGCAGCGCCTCAGCCTGTTCACTCATGGGCAGGCCGAGGCGGCGCAGCAGCTGGACATGCAGCACCAGATTCTCCAGCACCAGCTTGGCTGCCACGGCCAGCAGGGTAATGTGCTTGTCCTCGTCGCTGAAACTCTCCATTGCATCGGCCATTTCGCACAAATGGTTGGCGATCAGGCTGCGCAGCTCGTGTTCGTTAAACGGCAAATCGGCAAAGTCGATCGGGTCTTCCAGCTCAACTTCTTGCATCAATTGTTCCAGCTGTTGCGGGGTAATCGACATGGTGGCTCCGTTAGTTCGCCCGATTTCATTTTACCGCGCTAAAATCGCCAGATGGCGCAACTGATCTTTACTCAGCAGCTGGCACGCTTCCTTCCCGTCCCGCAAGTGCAATGTGCGGCGGACAATCTGCGCGCCGCGCTCGATACGGCCTTTGCCGATAATCCCCGCTTGCGCGGCTATATCCTGGACGACCAGGGCGGCCTGCGCGAAAACGTCGTGATCTTTATCGACGGCCTGCGCCCGCGCGACACGCGCAAGCTGGACGATCCCCTGACGCCCCAATCCCAAGTCTACATATTGCAAGCTCTCTCTGGAGGTTGATATGACTGAACGCGCCTACATCGGCACCCGCAAAGGTTTGTTTGAACTGGCCCGTGGCCACGAAGCGTGGAAGCTGGACGCCCACCATTTCCTGGGTGATCCGGTGTCGATGGTGCTGTCCGACCGGCGCGACGGCACCTTGTATGTGGCGCTCAACCTGGGCCACTTCGGCGCCAAGCTGCACCGCCGCGATCCCGGCAGCAAGACCTGGACCGAGGTGGCCGTGCCGGTCTTCCCGCCCAAGCCGGAAGGCGAGGACGACAAGACCGAGTGGACCCTGCGCCAGATCTGGTCGCTGGCCGCCGGTGGCCCGGACCAGCCCGGCACCTTGTGGGCCGGCACCCTGCCGGGCGGCCTGTTCCGCTCCGACGACCGGGGCGATTCCTGGCAGCTGGTGGAATCGCTGTGGAATATGCCCGAGCGCAAAGGCTGGTTTGGCGGCGGCTATGAATGGCCGGGCATCCACAGCATCTGCGTCGATCCGCGTAACAGTGACTCGGTCCTGCTGGGCATCTCGTCCGGCGGCTGCTGGCTGACGGAAGACGGCGGCAAGACCTGGGCCCCGCGCGCCAAAGGGATGAAGGCCAACTACATGCCGCCCGAACAGGCGGACAATCAGAATATCCAGGATCCGCACCAGGTGGTGCGCTGTGCCGGCGAGCCGGACAAGCTCTGGTGCCAGCACCACGGCGGCATCTGGCGCAGCGTCGACAACGGCGCCAACTGGACCGAGGTCAAGCCCGACCACGGCATTTCCAATTTCGGCTTTGCCACCGCCGTGCACCCGAGGAATGGCGAGATGGCCTGGTTTGTCCCGGCCGATGCGGACCAGCGCCGCGTGCCGTTGAATGCCATGCTGTCGGTCAGCCGCACCTCGGACGGCGGCCGCAGCTTTGCCGCCTATCGCGGCGGCCTGCCGCATGAGGATTGCTACGATCTGGTGTACCGCCACGGCCTGGCCATCAGCGATTGCGGCAATCTGCTGGTGATGGGCTCCACCACCGGCGGCTGCTGGGTGTCGGAAGACGGCGGCGGCCAGTGGCAGATGGTCACGGCCCACCTGCCGCCGATTTACTCGGTGGTCTTCGCGCCCGCGCAGTAAGCCAGGAAACTGTCTACCGCCAGGGCCAGCACGATCTGCTGACTGGCCGGGTCCAGCGGCGGCTGGGCCATGGTCACCTGCGGCCAGAAGGCAAAGCTCTTGAGCTGGCCCTGCAGCCATTGCGAGGCCAGCATGGGATCGCCCGCCGCCAGCAGCTGGCCGTCGGCCTGGGCCGCGCGCAGCCAGACCGCCACGCCTTCTTCCTTGTCGCTCAGCTTGGCCACCATATCGCGCGCCCGCTCGGGCGAGTGGATCGCTTCCGCAATCGCCACCCGCGCCAGGTCGAGGAAGTATTCGTCCTGCAGCAGCGCCATCTTTTGCCCCAGCAGCGCCATCAGCTGCGGCCGCAGCGGCTCGCCCGCGCGGTAGGGGATGGCCATCAGCGCTTTGCTGCTGTCCCACAGCTGGTGCAGGATCTGCGTGAACAGCTCGTCCTTGCTGGCAAAGTGGTTGTACACCGTGCGCTTGGAAACGCCCGCCGTCGCCGCAATCTTGTCCATGCTGGTCGCCTCGAAGCCGTTGAGGCGGAATTCCGCGATGGCGGCGTCGACGACGGCCTGGCGCTTACGGTCGGTCAGGCGGAGCGGGTGGGCGGTTTCAGTATTCATGAGAATATTTTACACCGACTGGTTTACTTTTCCAAAAAACAGAACTACACTGTGTAGTATACTTTTTCAACACGGGAGCAGTTCCATGGAACGGACCAAATTTCGCAACGCCCGCCGCATTCGTAAGCTGGGCTTTATCGACGGGCTGGGCGTCATGCTGCGCTTTATGTTCGATAAGCCGGCCGATACCGTGCCGCGCCAGCCGATTCCGGTCCATGCCCTGAGCAAGGCGCAGCTGCTGGCCGCGCCTGACCGCAGCCTGTACCGCGTGGGCCACTCCACCGTGCTGCTCAAGCTGAACGGCCAGTTCTGGCTGACCGATCCCGTGTTTTCCGAGCGCGCGTCGCCTGTGCAGTGGGCCGGTCCGGCCCGCTTCCATGCGCCGCCCATTTCCATCGAGGAGCTGCCGCCCATCACCGGCGTGATCCTGTCGCACGACCACTACGACCACCTGGATTACGCCGCCGTGCAGGCGCTGGCGGGCAAGACCGAGCACTTCATCACCCCGCTGGGCGTGGGCGAGCGCCTGGTGGAGTGGGGCATTCCGCGCTACAAGGTGCAGGAGCTGAGCTGGTGGCAATCCACCCGCGTGGCGGGCTTGAAGCTGACCGCCACCCCGGCCCAGCACTTCTCTGGCCGCGGCCTGTTCGATGGCAATTCCACCTTGTGGGCTTCCTGGGTGATTGAAGACCGTGGCGCCCGCATCTTCTTCAGCGGCGATAGCGGTTATTTCGACGGTTTCAAGGAAATTGGCGACAAATTCGGCCCCTTCGACCTGACCATGGTCGAGACTGGCGCCTACAACGAGCAATGGCCGGACGTGCACATGCAGCCGGAAGAATCGCTGCAAGCCCATATCGACCTGCGCGGTAAGGTCATGCTGCCGATCCACAACGGCACATTTGATTTGTCGCTGCACGCCTGGAGCGACCCGTTCGAGCGCATCGCCGCGCTGGCTGCCGAGCGCCGCCTGCCGCTGGCCACGCCGGAAATCGGCCAGCACCTGGACATCCTGCAGCCGCATACCGGCCATCCATGGTGGGAACGCGTGCGCGACAGCGAGCGCGAAGCAGAGCTCGCACTGCCGAAACCGGTTGCTTGATTTTCAGGCGGTGATATTGATCAGCCGGCCGATGGTCTGGCCCTGGGCATTCACCTGAGGCTTGGGCGCCGTCAGGTCGGCGGGCAGCACCTGCTGCGAGCGCGGCGGGTTTTCAATCGCGTTGTTCAGATTGATGGGCTGTGGCGTTGGCGCGTTCGCCTGGGCCGTGCGGCTTTGCTGCTGGGTGTCGCTCAGATCCGACCTGTCCTTGCTGAGCAGATCCTTGCTTTCCTGCAGGCGGCTCGTATCCTGGGCCACGCGCGACTGATCCTGCTGCACCAGCCTTTCAGCTTGGGCAACAGAAGCCTGCAGCGCGTTGACGGATGAAATCGAGGCCATGATAAATGCTCTGGACGCAAAAATGCATGATCGGAATACATCTGTAGCGTAGGTCAAAACCGGAACAGGCGCTAGCAGATTTTTGTATATAAATTGCAAAATTCGGGAAAATACTGTACAAGTATACAGTATGACTGAACTAGACAATTACCTCGCCCGGCACTACCTCAACGAGCACCAGCTGGCCGCTGCCAGCGGCCTGTCGCTGAAGGAAATCGATGCCCTGATCGCCAGCCAGATGATCCCCGCGCCCGCCTACACGGTCAGCGCGGAAGGCCTGCTGCATTCTCACGTCTTCGGTGTCATGCCGTCACCGGGAGCGCTGCCCGGACGCTACTTTCATCCCTCGCAGCTGAGCTGGGTCGCGGTGGCGCGTGCGCCGCGCGCGACGGCCGTCAGCGTCAAGGCGCGCTTCGTCAGCCGCTTTGCCGCCGCGCTGGCCGCGCTCAATCTGTCGACCTGGCGCCTGCGTGACTGCTTCGATGACAACGGCGGGGCGATCAATGAAGGCTTGCGCGCGCGTACGGAAAGCGCCTGGACCTTTTTCCTGAACGGCACCTTTTCCCTGTGCGTGGCGAATCCCGTTTCGGAAGCGCATATCGCTTACAAGGAAGTGCTGCAGGAAAAGCTGACGCACGTGAGCGAGAACGGCCAGCGTTCCAGTTATCCGGCCGAAGAGCTGGTGGCGCTGCTGGAACTCATCAGCGCCTATGCCAAAGCGGCGATGCCGTTTTCGCCCATTGAGTATCCGCGCAGCAGCCGCAAGCGCCTGGTCGAGGATCTGCGCGCCAGGCTGGCGGCAGAGCTTACTTGAGCTCGCTTATTGGCGGCGGATCTCCAGCTTCTTCCATCCCGGCGGCAGGACTTTGGCGCCTTGCACCAGACCTGTCTCCGTGATGTCCAGCCCGCCGAATCCGAACAGCACCGCCTGCAGCGTCCCACCCGCGCCGGTGGCGAAGTAGGGATTGCTGCCGCCTGCCGTCTCCGCCAACACGCCAAACGGCGCCACCTGGTTGGGCCGGTAGCTCTTCTGGAACCAGTGCCAGGCCTTGTCCGGCTGGCCCAGGCGCGCATACAGCGTCGCCAGGATCGAGTACGACATGGCCGGACCCTCCGGCGACATGCGCTGCTCGTAATAGGCCAGATCGCGCGCGATCTGCGCCGGCTGCCGCACCACGTCCAGCGGATACGCCAGCAGATTGGCATCCGCCTGCTTGGTCAGCACGCCGTCATAGGTAGCGTTCTCGCGCGTCACGCCATCGGCAAAGTGCAGGATGGGGATATTGGCCGCCACCTGTTCCCAATCCGGATCGGGCGTCACGCCCAGCACGCGCGCCGCCGCAGCGGCATTGCGCAGTACCGTGATCGCCATGCCGTTGGTGTAGGCGTTATTGTCGATGTTCTCCTGCCACTCGTTGGCGCCGATCACGTTGTTGATTTCGTAGCGGCCCGGACCTTTGCGCTCGACCCGGCTGCTCCAGAATTCGGCAGCCGCCTTCAGCAGGGGATAGCCACGCTCGCACAGCCAGTCGCGGTCCTTGGTCACCAGGTAGTACTGCCACGCCGCCCAGCCGATATCGGCCGTGATGTGCTGCTGGAACGGCCCGGTCAGCGCCCACACGGGCGTTGCTTCCTCGCCTTCGCTGGCCGACTCCCACGGGAACATCGCGCCCTGATAGCCGTGGCGCAGCGCGTTCTGCCGCGCCGCCTCCAGGCGCTGGAAGCGGTACTCCAGCATCGAACGCGCCAGTTCCGGATGCAGCGCCAGCAGCGGACGGAACATCCAGATCTCCGCATCCCAGAACACATGGCCGTTGTAACCCAGTCCCGACAAGCCCATTGGCGACAGGCTGTACGGCGTGCCCGCGCGCACGAAGGAGTACAGGTGGTACAGCATCAGCCGCACGTCGTGCTGCGCTTGTGGATCGCCGTCGATCACGATATCGCCCTGCCACAGCTGCTCCCAGGCGCGGCGGTGCGCGGCCTGCAGGCGCTCGCGGCCTTCCAGCGCGGCATAGATGGTCAGCCGTTCCGCCTCGTTATGCGGATCGGCCACATGCGCCGACGAGATCACCGAACCCACTACCGAAAACGCGTAGTGTTCGCCCGCTTTCAGCTTGCGGGTGAACTTGGTGGCATGCGAGTTGTAGTGCCAGTCCTCGTGCACTAGCGCCGGATGGTCTTGCGGACCGAACAGGAAGGTGGTCGAAGCCGCCACCGTATGCTTGCCGGTTGGACTATGCGCCACCGAAGTGGTCAGCCCGATGCTGGCGTGCGGCCGGTCGATCAGCGCGTAGAGGTTCTTCACATCGCGCAGCACGTCGGGCGCCTCGATCACACTGGCCGGTGTGACGGTCACGGCCTGCTGCGCACTCAGCTCCACCGTGGCCAGCGCGCTGAAGGGCAGCTGACGCAAGGCGCTGACGGTGTGTTTGACGTGCAGCTTGCCCGGCACATCGAACTCGGTGACCAGCTCGGCATGCTGCATGTCCAGCCGTTGCTGCAGGCCGCTGACGGACGCGGCGTCCACCGGCTTGCCATCCACCTCCAGCGTCAGGTTCATGAAGTTGAAGCCCTTGAGGATGTTATCCACGCGGCCCCGGCCGTAGTTATCGTACGTGCCGTTGAGTACGGTGTCGCCCATGGCCAGCGGCGTACGCGAGGACACCAGGCCGATCATGCCGTTGGCGACGGTGACGCCGAAGTAGGGCGCCTGCGGGGACGGGCTGGCGCTGATGTTCCAGCCATCATCCGCCTTGGCCAGCGGCGCCAGCAGAAGCAAACAAAGAACGATTTTTTTCATATTCGTAAACGAAAAAAAGCCGGCGGGAGGGGAATCCCGGCCGGCAAGTGAGGGTCGATCTCAAAACACACCACAACAACATGTGGCCGGATCGCGGTTCCGGCCACGGCCACTTCCTTAGAAGCGGTACAGGATGGACGCCTCCCAGGCGCGTCCAAAGATGGGACGGGCAAACACCGTACCGCCCGAACCGGCGCCGATGATACGGGCATTGCCCTCGGTCAGACCCAGTTCATTGGTCAGGTTGGTGCCGGCCACGCGAATTTCCACTTTGTCGTTCAGCGAGAACAGCACGCCGGCGTCAAAGGTATGGTACTTCGGCAGAATCTGCTGGTTCTCGACGTCCGAGAAGCGCTCGCCCACCTGGGTGTAGGTGCCGTAGATCTTGGCATCCTTGTTGTCACCCAGCGGGATGCGATAGGTCGGGGTCAGGCGGAACTGCAGCTTCGGCTGGCGCTGTACGCGGTTGCCGCTGTTGCCGCCAAAGTCCTTGTAGCTGGAGTTCTGGTAGTCGCCCGACAGCGCAATCTGCAGGTCGGTGATCGGACGTACCGCCAGTTCAAACTCCATGCCGTTGGCCTTGGAGCCGCCGACGCTGGCCAGCACCGCGCCGCTCGCCAGCACCTGCTGGTACGGTACGCCGGAGAAGTTATTGTGGAAGAAGGTCACGTAGGCGCTGTAGAACGAGGTGGCCGATTTCAGGCCCAGCTCATACTGCTTCACATCCACTTGCGGCAGCAGGGTGCGGTTGTCCACGTTAGCCTGGCTGCCGTTGTTGCGCAGATCCTCGAAGGTCGGCAGTGCATGGCCCGAGTTGGCGCGGGCAAACACGCTGAAGTTCTTGTCCACCTTGTAGTTGCCGCCCAGGGTGTAGGAGGTGGCATTGTCGGTGCGGGTCAGGCCGGTCGTGGCGGCCGTCGTCATCGAGGTGTTGTTGTTGTACTGGGTCAGCGGGTTGTTGTCCGCATCGCCGGTGGTCAGGTTGGCCAGCGAGCCGTTGATGCGCTGGCGCTCCTGGCGCACACCTGCGTCCACGCGGATGGCGTCGTTGACTTTCCAGTCGTCCGAAATAAAGCCTGCCGTGTTGTGGCCGTTGTAGTTGGCGTTGACGGCGTAGAAGGTCGGGCCGTCGCGGCCGGCGGCATTGGCAACGATCACACCATTGTCCAGCCTGACGCTGATCGGACGGGCATTGCTGGTCGCGGTCATCAGGGTGCTGTTACCTAGGTACCACAGGTCATGCGAGCTGTAGTCAGCCAGGTACATGCCGGCGGTGACGGTATGGCCAGGCGCCACTTCTTTGCTGACGCGGAATTCGTCGGTGGTCGACTTCAGATTCTTTTCCACCGACCAGATACCCGCCTGCATCACCTGCTGAGTACCAGCCACTGGCGTACCGTCCGCGGCGTAGACAGCGGTGCCGGTGGTGGCGGCCTTGCCTGCGGCCGCGGTCACAACGGCGTCGGCATTCGCGCTCTTGACCGCGTTGGCGATGTAGTCGTTGATGGTCAGCGGGCTGTTACCGGTGAACAGGCCCAGGGTCGGCGCATCGCCGCTCATGTGGTTGAACTTGTTGCTGACCTGCCAGCCTTGAATGTTCTGGTCGAAGTCGAAGCCGACCACGTTGGCGTTCAGGCCGCGGCCGTCGGCCAGGTCTTTCTGCACGGTCTTGCCGGGTGCGACTTCCAGGGTCACATTGCGCAGTTCGTTCGACAGCGGAGTGCCGGTCAGCGGGTCAAAGCCGGGGAAGGCCGATGGCTTGCCGCCCGGCGTGGTGGCCGAAATCAGCGGCACGCCGGTGTAGAAGGCGTTCTTGTCATCGGTGTGACGGGCGTAGAAAGTCATTTCGCCGCCGTCCAGCTTGCGGGTCAGGGTGGCGGTCAGCTGGGTGCCGTCGTCGGATGGGAACTGGCCGTTGCGCACGCCGTCGGTGGTGCGCGAGAAGCCGCCGATGCTGCCATACCAGCCGTCGGCGATCTTGCCGCCGTAGAACACGTCGACACGACGTTCGCTGCCGGTGCCGGTGGTCAGGCGGATCGAGCCTTCATTGGCGTCGGTGCCCTTCTTCAGCAGGAAGTTGACGGTGGCGCCGGTCTGGGCGTTGGAGAAGATGGTCGACGGACCGCCGCGCAGCACTTCCACGCGCTCGACCGTGTCATCGATACGGAACAGCGAAGAGTTTTCCAGGAAGGACAGGGTCGGGGTCGGGTACAGCGGCGAACCCATCATCTGCACGGTGACGAAGGGCGCGTCGCCGCCCGAAGGGAAGCCGCGCACCTCGATATTGGCGCCGGCATTGCCGCCGCTCGATTCGGCGTACACGCCTGGCACCACTTTCAGCAGGTCGGCGGTGCTGCTCGGCGCGGCCTGTTTGATCTGTTCTTCGGAAGCGGTGGTGATCGAGTAGGAAGCATCGATCTTGCGCACGCCGCCGTTCTGGGCGTTACCGGTGACGACCACTTGCTGGATTTCGGTTTGCACCGCGTCTTTGGCGGGCGCTGCGGCGGCGGCAGCTTGTTGTGCGGCTGCCTGGTTGGCGAGAGTCAGTACGGCGAGCGTGACTGACGACAGCAGGAACTGTTTCTGGGTTTTCATTGTGCGTCTCTCGTTATGAATTTATGGCCGTCTCCGGGGCCCCGACTTCCGCACCGAAATCTTGCCAGTTGCAGAAGTTTGGCCATTGAAACAAGAAATGTTATCGATGTCAATTGAAATGTTATCGATGTCATTTTTTCGGCAAACAGAAAAAAACCTGTCATAATGCGTGCGCAAACCGTTGTATTTAACCCCAGAGAATTCAATGCCTTCGACTAAGACAGCAGAGCGAAAAAGTGCCGCGGCATTGACCATGGAGGATCTGGCCAAATTGGCCGGTGTTTCCAAGATTACGGTGTCGCGCGCGCTGCGTGACAGCCCCCTGGTAACGCAGGAAACGCGTGAAAAAATACAACAGTTGGCAACCGAACAGGGCTACCGCCTCAACATCAGCGCCCGCAATTTGCGCATGCGCCGCAGCTACTCGGTGGCAGTGGTGGTGGAAATGACCCCG
>Ga0213872_10000584_pt1 | contig 28083 bp, 28 predicted proteins | sample VelepicomBERX_R2_FD_160071 | JGI IMG/M metagenome (GOLD analysis project Ga0213872, IMG submission 160071) | Rhizosphere microbial communities from Vellozia epidendroides in rupestrian grasslands, the National Park of Serra do Cipo, Brazil - RX_R2 | ecosystem: Host-associated > Plants > Roots >...
GCCAACCGCGCGATGGGCAGCAGTGTCGGGGTGGACGCATATGTGGCAAAGTTCGATCCTTTCGTGCTTGCAGAAACCATTTCTCCCTTCCTGCAGGGTTGATTTCTTGATTGCGAACTACTGCGCACCCCAATTGACGGTTGCGGATCTACGGAGCGTGTTATGACGGACAAAAACACCCGATTCCTGGTTGTTGACGATTTTTCGACGATGCGACGCATCGTACGTAACCTTCTGAAGGAACTCGGTTACAGCAACGTCGAAGAAGCAGAAGACGGCCAAGTTGGATTGCACAAACTGAAGTCGTCGACCTTCGATTTCCTGGTGACCGACTGGAACATGCCCAACATGACCGGGATCGAGCTCCTGAAGGCCGTGCGTGCGGACCCATCGCTCAAGCACTTGCCGGTCTTGATGATCACGGCAGAAGCGAAGAAAGAGAACATCGTCGAAGCAGCGCAAGCGGGTGCCAGCGGCTATATCGTCAAGCCGTTTACTGCCGCCACGCTGGACGAGAAGCTCGCCAAAATCTTCCAAACCATGAACAAGTAAACATCCGCAGGAGCGCAAAGTGAGCGACAAAGCCATCAATAGCGGTGACTCGGATGAACTGCAGGCACTGTTCGACAGTATCGTCAGCGCCAGTACATCCGCACCAGTAGCCTCTGCCCCCGCACCTGCGCCGGCGCCAGCATCTGCGGCAGAACAGCCTGTTTCTGATGCTGCGGCAGCGGGCGCCAATATGGAAGAGCCGGCACGTTCCATGTTTACCAGCATCGGCCAGCTGACTCGCAAGGTGCACGATGCACTGCGTGAGCTCGGCTTCGACAAGTCGCTGGAAAAAGCGGCCTCGACCATTCCCGACGCACGTGACCGGCTTGCGTATGTGGCCACGCTCACCGAGCAGGCGGCCAACCGCACGCTGAATGCAGTCGACGTGGCGCAGCCCCTGCAGAATCGTATCGAGAGCGATACCGACTCGCTGATCGCCGAATGGGACAAGCTGTACGCGAACCAATTGAGCGTTGAGCAGTTCAAACAGCTGGCCCAACGCACGCGCGACCATCTGAAGACCACCTCGGCCAACGCGCGCGCCACCAATGAGCAGCTGCTTGAAATCATGATGGCGCAGGATTTCCAAGACTTGACCGGCCAGGTGATCAAGAAGATCGTCGAGATGGCCAAGGAAATGGAAGGCGGGCTCCTGGAGTTTCTGGTGCAGTTCTCGCCAACCGGCCAGGCGCCAAAGCCATCGGCTGCGGAAGCGGATTCGGGCTTGCTCAATGGGCCGGTCTACAATGCAGAATCGCGTACCGATGTTGTGACGAGTCAGGAGCAGGTGGACGACCTACTTGCTAGCCTCGGGTTCTGACCCGCAGCACCCACGTTACAAAGGGAAGAAGAGATGAGCGAATTTGCCGGGATGGACGACCTTTTGCAGGATTTCCTGACGGAATCCTCAGAGCTATTGTCCGATGTGGACAACAAGCTGGTCGAGCTGGAAAAGCGACCGGGCGACAAGCACCTGCTCAACGATATCTTTCGCGGCTTCCATACCATCAAGGGTGGCGCTGGCTTTCTGAATGTCGATGCGCTGGTCAATCTGTGCCACCGGACCGAAAACCTGTTCGATAAGCTGCGTAACGCAGAGCTGACGCTGACGCCGGAATTGATGGATACGATTCTGGCCGCCACGGGTGTGGTGCGCGATATGTTTGGTTATCTGGGCCAGGCACGTCAGCCCGCCCCTGCCGACTCGACTTTGCTCGCGCAGCTTGATGCAGCGCTTGAAGGCCGCGTGCCCGAGCCTGCTGCTGCCCCGGCCGCAGCACCTGCGCCCGCGCCGGCTCCCGCAGCGGGCGGTAACGAACCAGATTGGCATGCGCTCTACACGGCGATTACCGGCCATGCAGCCGCCGCACCTCCCCCCGCTGCCGCGCCTGCACCGGGGGCTGCGGCACCTGCCCCAGCACCGGCATCTCCACCCGTGCCTGTTGCGCGTGCAACACCGCCCGCAGCAACCGAGCCCGCATTGCGCCCCGCTACACCGGCTGCACCCGCTGCGAAGGCGCCACCATCTGGCCAGCAACTTGCGACACAGGAAACCACGATCCGTATCGACACCAACCGGCTCGACCAGGTGCTGAATCTGTCTGGCGAGATCGGCTTGACGAAGAATCGTCTGACTACCCTGCGTACTGACATCTTGGGCGGCAAGACCGACCCCGGTACGTTGAAGGCACTCGACGAAGCCATCGGCCAACTCGACTTGCTGGTGAGCGACCTGCAAAACGCGGTCATGAAGACACGCATGCAGCCGATTGGGCGTCTGTTCCAAAAATACCCGCGCTTGGCGCGCGACTTGGCTCGGCAACTGAGCAAGGATGTTGAGCTGGTGTTGACAGGCGAGGAAACCGAGCTCGACAAGACGATGCTGGAAGATTTGAACGATCCGCTCGTTCACTTGGTGCGTAATGCCGTCGATCACGGCGTGGAGACCATCGAGGAACGCGTCGCGATCGGCAAGCCGCCCAAGAGCATTGTCCAGCTGACTGCCACGCAGGTCGGCGATCATATTCTGATCGAGATCATCGACGATGGTAAGGGCATGCGCCCCGATGTCTTGCGTCGCAAGGCCATCGAAAAGGGCCTGATCGATCTCGAGACCGCGAACAGCATGGACGATAAGCAGGCTCTGCAGCTTGTCTTCCTGCCGGGCTTCTCGACCAAGGACCAGATTTCGAGCATTTCCGGCCGTGGCGTGGGCATGGATGTGGTGAAAACCAATATCCAGAAACTCAATGGCCGAATCGATATCCAATCGGTTGTTGGCGAAGGCACGCGCTTCTCGATTTCGCTGCCGCTGACGCTGGCGATTTTGCCAGTGCTGGTGGTCAAGGTCTGCGACCAGCCATTCGGCGTACCGCTTGCCATGGTGCGGGAAATTATCCCCATCCGGGCCGAGCAAGTGCAGGAAGTTTCGGGCCGCGCGACCATCGTTGTGCGCGACGAGATCTTGTCGGTACGTTCGCTTGCTCGACTGATCGGCTGGGAAGCGACACAAACACCACAGTTTGGCGTTCTGATGCAGTCGGCCGAAAACTCGTTCATCTTGGCAGTAGACAGCTTTATCGGCCGCGACGACGTCGTGATCAAGCCCTTGCAGAATATCCGGCCGCGCGGCATTGCGGGCGCGACGCTGTCGGGGGATGGATCGGTTGTCCTGGTGCTCGATATGGAGGACCTGCTCGACGACTCGCAAGCCGAAGAGTCTGCGATCAAGACAACGCAGTTTCTCGAATTGCTGACCCACAAAGGATAAGCACTCGGCATAAATTGCCAACGGCATCTGCGGTCTGCATAATGAAGACCGCTTGGTTGAACCCTTTCGAATGCTTGCGGCAACACGCGAGGCACTATGCAGAACAATGCTTTTATCGGTCGACAACCGATTCTGAATCGTCAGCAGCAAATCATCGGATATGAATTGCTGTTCCGGCTGGACGAAACCGCGCTGAGCGCGGATTTTTCCAGTGATATGCAGGCCGGCACCAATATCCTGGTCAATACGCTGTCCAATATGGGTGCGGATTGGCTGGTGGGTAGCAAGCTTGCGTTCGTGAACGTTGCGACCTCCATGCTGGAGAGCAATTTTCTAGAGCTGCTGCACCCGCAGCGGGTTGTGCTTGAAATCGTGGAATCGGTGAACGCCACGCCGGAACTGCTGGCTCGCACCAAAGAGCTGCGCGCGCAAGGCTTTGGCATTGCACTAGACGACTTCACCTATACCCCGCAGACGGCGCCTTTCCTTGAGTTTGCCAACTATGTGAAGCTCGATATCCAGCAACTTGGGCTGGAAAACGTGAAGGGCCTCTCGAAGGAGCTGCGCAAGTTCCCGGTGCTGCAAGTCGCCGAGAAGGTGGAGACCAAGGACGAATTCAAGTTCTGCCTGGATGTTGGCCTCGATTGCTTCCAGGGTTACTACTTCGCCCACCCGGAGACCCTGTCTGCCAAGGTCATCAACCCGGCTTACGCGAATATCCTCAGCCTACTGAACATGCTGCGTAACAACGCGGAGATCAGCGAGATCGAGAATGCGCTGAAGCGCGACGTGGCGCTCTCGTTCAAGTTGCTGCGTTATATCAATTCGGCAGGTTTTGGCCTGTCGTGCGAAATCCACTCCTTCCGTCATGCTGTGACGATTCTGGGTTACCAGAAGCTTTACCGCTGGCTGACCCTGTTGCTGGTGACCGCAAGCTCGGATTCGGGCACGCCACCCGCATTGATGAAGACGGCCGTGACACGGGGCCGCCTCGTTGAGTTGCTGGGTTCGCACCTGCTCGACGGTACGGACCGTGACAACCTCTTCATCGTTGGCGTGTTCTCGCTGCTCGACGTCATGCTCGACATGCCAATGGAGCGCATTCTGGAAACGCTGCTGCTGCCTGACAATGTGTCGGAAGCGCTGCTCAACCGCCAAGGCATATACGGGCCGTTCTTGGAGCTTGCCGAGGCTTGCGAAGACCCGGATATGTCGGACGTGCCGCGCCTGAGCGAACAGCTGCAGATCGGCCCGGACATGCTCAACAAGGCCCACGTGTCTGCATTGGCCTGGGTTGAAGAACTCGGCGTGTAAGCACAAGCACCTCGCAGCCCACCGCTGCATTGAACTTACCTGAAGCCCTTGAGCCTATGCTCAAGGGCTTTTTGTTTTTGCCCACCATATGTTCATGACCCAAAGACTCACTCTGGAATCAATATCGATGCCCTACTCCATTCGCGCCTTGATCGATGCTGACCGTGCCCGCTGGCAAACCCTGTGGGATGACTACAACCGCTTCTACGGGCGCGAGCCCAATGAAGCGGTCAGCCTGCGGACCTGGGCCAACCTGCATGATGCGCATTCAAGCGTGCATGGTATCGCGGCAATCGATGAAGCCGGGCGAGTCGTGGGCATTGCTCACTACATCATCCACGAGAGCACATCGACCCCCACACCGGTCTGCTATCTGCAAGACCTTTACGTTGACCCTGATCTACGTGCAGGTGGGATCGGCAAGCAGATGATCGATTGGCTGATCGCGGAGATGGGTCGGCAAGGCTGGTCGCGCCTTTACTGGCAGACGAAGGAGAATAATTACCGTGCGCGGGGCTTGTACGACAAGTACACGCCCCATAGCGGCTTTGTGCGCTATGTTGTTGCCAACTCGGCATGCTGAGACGACGCGAGACAGACCGTTCGTCGGCATCGTGAGCCTTGCGCTCAAGTACTCAAGATACTTGCCGAAATAGGGATTAGCGGGTCATTGGGCTTGGCGGTATGAATCGATACCAGGATCCGCATCAGACGGAAGTCGTCTGTTTTTTTCATCAGCTATAGTCGTGATGTCATCAGGAGCGATCCATGGCCATCAGCGGTATTACATCTCAGTCGGCGCTGTATTCACCCAATACGCTTGCGACGCAGCAAGCGGAAGCGAAAGAACCTACGGTAAAGGGCAAGGACGCAAAGCCCGACGGTGACCGTGACGACAAGGCAGTCGGCAACACTACGGATAGCTCGTCGCCCGCGCAGACGTCAACGGTGAATACATCAGGTCAAGTTGTTGGTTCTTTGCTGAACACAAAAGCCTGATTCCCGCAGTCCTCTTAAAAGGCTTTGCAATCAATACATTGCAAAGCCTTTTTCTCATTCGGCGGGATTTCTTACGCGCAAGTTGGCCCAAGCTGAGTTGGTACTGACGTTTGCGCTGAATTTTGGGATTGGTTTCGGGAAACCGCGCAGTAATACTGCTTAGTTCAATTTCGAGATTACACCAACCATATACTCATTGAGATCGCGAAAATCATTCACCGTCCACGCGAATGCAGGTAGCTTTACGCCGTTTTGTCGCAATGTTTTCGGAATTAAATCCCCGTTTGGGCGAAGGATTACGGATGACACAATGACGCCGGGGTAATCATGCAGGCGTTTCTTGAAAACAGGCGTCGTCAAATCGGGTGTGGGTGGGTTGCTTTTATTCGCCAGCGGCCCAGTGCCTTTGATATCGGTTCCATGGCACATTGCGCATCTCGCCAAATAAATACTTTTCCCTTTCATATCATCTGCAAAGGACATAGATGGCGTTAACGCAAGCAGGATCAATACAGTGATGCAATTATCTTTAAATTTCATACATTCCGTGCTGTATCCGTTTTCTATAGGTCGACTTGCTTTTTCTTGGTGGGATTTTTGACGGAAAAGGATTTGTTGTCAAACTGGATCATGTCCCTGATTCGCATTCCTTCTCTCTCCCAGAGATCGGAGGACGATGTACTCGTGTCTTGAAACGCAAGCTGGGGGCGTATTGCGTTCTGCATGAATACGCCCCCGATACTTGTGCAGAGCTTCCCTAGGTCCGTCAATCGACGACGACGATCCGCCCATTCATTTCCTCGTGCCCAGAACCGCAAAAGTTATCGCACAGGAAATCGTAGTTGCCTGTTTTTTCGGGCTTGAGCGCCACACGTGTGACCTTACCGGGTGGCAGATCGACTCGGATACCCAAATCAGGCACCTTGAACCCATGCAGGAAATCGAGCGAAGTAATCTCAAGCACGGCAGGCTGCCCACGCTTCAGCACCACTTCGCCCGGCGTGTAGTGGAATCGCTGCGCAACGATCTTGACGACAACGGCGCCATTTGCGTCCGTCTCGGTGCCGTCACCGCCCATTGCAGAAAGCAGCAGCACCGAGGCCGTCGCAGCGAAAATCAGGATCAGCGCCCGCATGCTTATGCACTCCCTACGCCATGTTCATCAAGTCGGTAGCCTGAAGTTACCGGCGTCGCCTGGATTTCGCGGAAGCCCAAGCCTTTGCCGGGGTGAGCGGCATCCCAAGGCAGTGGCGTGCGCTTATCTTGCGAGCCGGGTGCCGGAAGCGGAAAGATCAACGACTGCGCAGCGTGATGGGCGATATGCTCGGTTTGATGATGATGTTCTTGATGGATATGACCATAGAACACCGTGACATGCTCATACGGCATGAGCGCTGCGATGACCTTGTCGCCGTCGCGCGTGGCCCAGTCCCATTTGGGTACGAGGTCGAACAAGGGGCGATGAGTAAGAATGACGATCGGCGCGTCTTTGGGCAACTGGGCCAATTCACCCTTGAGCCAGGCGATCTGCTCATCGCCAACCGCCGCGCCGGGGTCGGAGACATTGTCGACCGCGATAAAGTGGACACCGCCATGTTCGAAACGGTAGTGCGTTGCGCCAAAGAACTCCTTGAAGGCCGCACCCCGATCCAATGAAGCATCGTGCTCGCCCGGTAGGAAATAGCGCTGCTTGACGTTCAACCCGTCGATGATCTCTTTGACTGTACGCATGCGCGCGCGGCGCTCGCCCGGGTCATCGGTGGTGTGGGTCAGATCACCGGTGAACACGATGAATTCTGGCTGAACGGGCAAGGCATTGACGGCAGCGACCGCATGTTTCAGCGTATTGGCCGAATCGGGATTGGCTGGGCCGGTATAACCCCAGTGCATATCGGACAGCTGCACAAAGTAGAAGTCTGGCTTGCCGCCGGAGGCAAGCATACTGGCGCAACCGGATAAGCCAGATGCAAACACTGCCCCACCGCCGACCGCCGCAAGCTGCAGAAAGTCACGTCGATTGATCATGTTGATCTCTCCTTTTACTTGGCGCGCAGGATTGCGCAACATCATCTGCTATACGGCCGCCCCCTTGGGTTTATTCCATACCGAACTTTTTTTCGATGCATGGGAATAAATGGGTCGCCGCCACCGTCTGGAGCACTGAGGCACTCGAACCTATTGCTTAGGGTTTGAGCGTTCGCAGGTAGGCGATCAAGTCGGCCCGCTCTTGAGCATCGGGCACAGAAATTCCCATTTTCTGGCCGGGCACCAAGGCTTCGGGGTTGGTCAGCCATTTATCGAGGTTGGTGTCGTTCCAGGTCAGCCTGGACTGCTTCAGCGCGCTTGAGTAGTCGAACCCTGCTGCTTGGGCAGCCTGCCTGCCATAGACGCCTTTGTGGGCCGGACCGGCACCGTTGTATTCGACCGAATGACAGGCAATGCAGCGGGCCTGATAAACCTGCAGACCCCGAGCGGCGTCGCCTTGTGGCAGATCTGCGGCATAGACCAGCGAAACAGCAAGACAGGGAAGTAGAAAACGGAACATGGTGGGACTCCTATACTTGATGGCATGCGATACAAGGGAAGCTCTCTTCCCTACGGCTTACGGCATATGCCGCCGATTTATTCCCGACGCGTATATAAGACGCAACGGGTATCGGGCGATAGAAATGGGAGCGCAAGGCGTTGATGGCGAAAAGTGACCGATTCGAAGCGCTGGTGATGCCGCATCTCGATGCCGCATACAACCTGGCACGCTGGTTGGTGCATGACCCGCATCTGGCCGAGGACATCGTGCAGGAGGCCTGCGTACGCGCGTTCCGGTTTCTCGACCAATTGCGCGGCGAGCAGGCTCGGCCCTGGTTCCTCGGTATTGTCAGAAATGCGTGTTTCGACCACTTGCGCGAACCTCGCGCAGCGCAATTTCACCCGGACGCCGATGAAGATGATGTCGACACCGGGCAATTCGGCGTCGAGGAACGCACGCCTGAATCGATCTTGCTCCAGAAATGCAGCACCACGCAGGTCGATACCGCGATTGCGGCGCTGCCTGCCGCCTACCGAGAAGTCATCGTTTTAAGAGAAATGGAAGAGATGAGCTACGACCTGATCGCCGAAGTCGCTGGCGTACCGATCGGTACCGTGATGTCGCGGCTGTCGCGCGCGCGAGGCATGCTCAGGGCCGCGCTGCTGCCCTTGGTGCGGGAGAATTGAGATGGATGGACAGTACGAATCGGATATCAGCGCATTGATCAAGCAACGGGCAAGCTACCATGCAGCGCCTGCCGTGCTGCGTAGCGCCATCAAGCGCGACCTGATCACGCCGGCAACACAACCACGCCCTATGGCACGCTGGCTGAGTATCGACTGGTTACGTATGCCGGCCGCGTTTGCGGCAGGCTTGCTGCTTGCGCTGCTCTTGCCTGCAATGTGGCACAGCAGCCCGGGTGCCGCCGACTTGACCAATGAACTCGTCGATAGCCATGTGCGCTCCTTGCAGCTCGCTCATCTATCGGACGTGATTTCAACCGACCATCACACCGTCAAACCCTGGTTTGCCGGCAAGTTGGACTACTCCCCTCCTGTCCATGACCTGGCCCAGCAAGGCTTCCCGTTGGCCGGCGGGCGACTCGATGTCTTGCAAGGTAAAACCATTGCAGCACTGGTATATCGGCGGCGTCAGCACATCATCAACGTCTTCGTGGTACCGAGTGAGCAGCCGAGTGCGCTGTCGAACGCGCGCGTGACGCGTAACGGCTTTCATGTGGCCAGTTGGACCGATGGCAGCAACAGCTATTGGGCAGTGTCGGATTTGAACGCCGAAGAGCTTGGCGAGTTCGTTACCCTGCAAAAGCAACAGCGCGACTGAGATCAGTTGTGCTGCGCGGCGCTGATGCTCATGCCGTTGGCTTGTGCGCGCTGTACGGTCCAGGCGATGCCGTTGGATTCGGTGCGGCCAATCGACATCAGGAGATGGAAGGTCGTTTCAAGCTCTTGCTCGTCACGCAAGAGACCCGATGACACATGCACGACCCAGAACGTAGGTAGGTTGTCGGTGTGGGTTGTCACTTCATAGGTGACGGGGAAACCTTTTGACTGAAGTGCGTGCAGTAGCCTCACCGCACCCGCTTGCGTCCGCGCACTGACGTCCAGATGAAGCTTCAACGGGTAACCGGTGATGCTTGCCCCGCTGCGCAACTGCTCTGTCGCCTCCGATTCGATCGATTGCTGGCCGCAGGCGAAAAGCCCGAGTACAAGCGCGGCCATGACAGCGGCACGGATCGGCTGAAAGAGTCGTCGACGTAAATACATACTCAAATAATTACATAATTCGAGAATATTTACTTGTCGACAATTTACTTAGGGAAGCTCTGCAATAGTATCGGGAGCCGCGTTTAGGACAAAATCGGGATGATCTGGCGGCACGCCAACCTGGGGTAAGGCTGTACCCGCAAGGAGTAGGCCGTGGTTGTAAGGCGTAGAGCGCCAACAACACATGCACGCCGCCTTACCCCTGGTTGATGGGACGTCAGGCGCCTGATTCCCAAGACCGTGCAACTTGGACCTTTGCCCAAACCCTTCGGGGCGGGGCTTTGCCCTAAAGGATGCACGAGTTCTAAGCGCACTATGTGCGCTAAGAACCTCGGCAACGGGCGGCCTGCGGCGTCGTGCCCCTTAGAAAGGCAAACAGCCTTTCCGGCGGGAACGGCTCCTTGCAGTCCATCCCGTTGCCAGAGTTCTTGGTGAGCCGAGCGAGCCTAAAACCTGCCTGTGCCCCGAGGGGTATGCATCCTTTAGGGCAAAGCCCTCGCCGCAGCCCCGGTACTTTTGCAGAGCTTCCCTAGGTCCGCCTGATGGGCGAAAACAACAGGTGAGCGGTTGCTTGGTTTGCGCAATAGGCCGCACAAGCCATGGATTACCGAACGTTGAACGACTCAATGGCTGCGAGCAGTGTCTTGTACCGTACTGGCTTCTCGACGTAATCGTCGCAGCCGGCGGCGATGGCGCGTTCCCGGTCGCCTTTCATCGCATCGGCCGTCAGGGCAATGATCGGAATATGCCGGGTCCGTGCGTCGGCCTTGAGCATGCCTGTCGCAGCCAGGCCATCGATATCGGGCAGGTGCATATCCATCAGGATCAGGTCGGGCGCGGCGCTCTGGGCCAAGGCGATACCGACCTCCGCACAGGCGGCTTCCAAAACCGTATGGCCCGCAACCGACAAAATCTGGACGGCCAGCATCATGTTGGTCGGGGAGTCTTCGATCACCAGTATGCGTGCCATGGAAACCCTTTCTTTTCATTCACCGGCGGGCTGCCTGCCCCGCAATGCGCGCCGCACTTCGCGCATAAACGCATACGGCGTGAAATCAGCCTTGTCTACGATACCAAGGATATGTTGATTCAATTGCCGGCGGGTGGGTTCGTCGGGCTGGCTTGCGGTCACGACGATGGTCGGAATACCGACCGTGGCAGGGTTCGCGTTCATTGCCGCGATAAAGTCGAAACCGCTGACCTGCGGCATCAATAGATCGAGCACGATCAGATCGGGCAAAGAGACGGCCACCGCATCAAGCCCGGATTGCCCGCCACAGGCGCTGGTTACGGTGAAGCCTGCATGCTGGAGGTACGAGGTCATCAAGCCCAAGGCGGTCGGGTCATCGTCGACAACAAGCACGTTCGACTTGTGTGCGTTTTCGCTAGAGAAACCCAGCGTGCGCAGGCAAGCGACCAACTCGTCGCGCCGCACCGGCTTTTGCATGACCATGGCGGCACCCAACGCCATGCCGCGGCATTGGTCGGCCACAACCGAGATCACCACGATAGGAACTTCGCTCCAGGCGGGGATTGCCTTAGCCAGCGGGAGAAAATCCCAACCCTTCAGGCCTGGCAGCAACAAGTCGAGGATGATCAGGTCGGGTACCAAGTTGCCCGCGAGCGCGAGCGCGGATTCGACTGACTGCGCCTGATGCACCTCAAAGCCATCTGCGCCTAATTGCACCGCGACGAGCGCTGCCGCGTGCGGGTCGTCCTCGATGACCAGTGCAATAGGTGCAATCAGGCTGGCAGGGATTGCAGATAGTCCAGACGGCTGCGGCTCTGGCTGCCATAGCGGCAACCAGACGGTGAAGCAGCAACCTTGCCCCTCCTCGCTACTCATGGCAGCCGCACCGCCATGCAACTCGGCCAGCTGTCGCACAACAGCAAGCCCAAGACCCGTGCCTTCGGCCTTGCGAGAGAGAGAGCTGTCGAGCTGTGTAAACGGCTTGAATAGGCGTGGAATGTCGACCTCTGCCACGCCGACCCCTGTATCGGTCACCGAGATTTCCGCATACGCCTGATGTTCGCCGGGGGGCAGTGCCATGCGTACGCCATGTTTGAAACCCGGTAGGTGCTCTGCCGCGCGCAAGCGGTCCACTCGCTTCGCGCTGAGCGTGACGCGCCCGCCGTTCTGCGTGAATTTCACGGCGTTGGACAATAGGTTGTAGAGGATCTGCCTGAAGCGGCGACGGTCTGCAAAGACCTCAAGCCCACCCTGTGGCGCGTCCCAAGTGACGTCGATGCCGTTCACCGCAGCGCGTTCACGGATGACGGTAAGGCTGTCGCCCAGCATCTGGCTGAGCTCCACCGGTTCCAGGTCAAGTTCCATCTTGCCGGCTTCGATCTTGGAGAGATCAAGCACTTCATTGATCAACTGCAAGAGGTGCTCGCCACTATCGAAGATGGCGGCAATGTATTTCTGCTGGTCGGGCGTCAACTCACCCAATATCCCATCCTTGAAGAGCTCGGCAAAACCGATGATAGCATTGAGCGGAGTGCGCAGCTCATGCGACATGGTCGACAGAAACTCGGATTTCAGTCGATTGGCTTCTTCCAGCTGACGATTGGCGGCCCCCAATTGCAGATTGCTTTCGTCGAGCGCTTGTTGCCGCTGGCGTAGTGCTTCGTTGGCCGCCTCTAGCGCGCTGTTGCGCTGCTCGACGACGGAGAGCAGCTGCGCCCTGCTGTCGGCCAGTGCACGCGCGGCGCGGGCTTCGGTGGCCTCCATTTCCTTACTGAGCAGCTCCATGCGAATACGGCGGTTCTCGTCTTCGAACTGCTTGCGGCGCAGCTGCGCGCCGACACGGGCCTTCAGCACCGCCATCTCGTTCGATTTCAGGACGTAATCATCCGCACCGGTGATGAGGCCCTCGATCATGGCATCGCGGTCTTCGGTGCCGGTGAGCATGATGAGCGGGATATCGCGCAGTGCAGGCAACGCCTTGATATGACGGCAGGTTTCGGTACCGCCCATGCCGGGCATCAGTCGGTCCAGCAAGATACAGTCGACCATCTGCACCGCCACCATATCGAGGCCCTCTTCACCGGAGCGCGCCATGATGACGTCGTAGCCCTCTTCGCGCAGGCTTTCGGCCAGTGCATCGAGGTAGGTAGGGCTGTCATCGATCGCCAGGATCTTCTTTGGGGCCAGCAGGCTGGGGGCTTCAGCCTCGCGCCGCCCTTCCGCGCCACTGCGTAGCACGGCACCCACTCGAGCCAAGAGCAGCGCGACATCCTCTTCCTTGCGCGCAAAGCCGTCGGCGCCGGAATTCAGCGCGGTCAGCTCGGCCGCCAAATCGCCTGAGCCGGTGAGCATGATGCAGGGAATATCGCGAAGCGCGGCGTCCAGCCGGAGTTTGCGGACGACGGTGGCACCATCCATACCGGGCAATACACCGTCGACGATTACCACGTCGGGCCGACGAGCCGCGGCATGACGCAGGCCCTCTTCGCCGCTGCTGGCGCCTTGTACGGCGTACCCCTGTTCGCGCAGGGCCTCACACAGGGCCTCGCGGAAGGTCACGCTGTCGTCGATCACCAGCACGCTGCGCGTCTGGCTCGATTCGGCGTTACGATTACCCAGCAACTGCTTGACGCGGGCAAGGACGCTATCCCGGTCATATGGCTTGCCGATATAGTCGCTGGAGCCGGTCATCATGCCGCGGATACGGTCGCGGACTTCGGCTTCGGACGACAGCATGAGGACAGGCATGTCGACCCCAGCGGCGGTCGCACGAATTTCCTCCAGCAAACCTATACCGTCGCCGTCAGGCAGCAAGACGTCGAGCACCGCCAGCGCGACCGTTTGCTCGGCCAGCACCTGGCGGGCTTCGGCAACCGTGCCGCAACCCACGCAATCGAGGCCCGCGGTCGTAAACGCATCGATCAGGTCCGAGCGGACGGTGAGACTGTCGTCGACGACCAGAATGATGCCGTTCATCGAGACATCTCCGCCGGCAGCCTCGTCATCAGGAAGGGGCCGATCTCGGTCAGCGGCAGAATATACTGGGCCGCGCCGAGCAGCGCCGCCTCGCGTGGCATGCCGTAGACCACCGAGCTTTGCTCGTCTTGCGCAATCGTGAATCCCCCGGCTTGATTGATGGCCAGCAGGCCGCGCGCGCCGTCGGCCCCCATGCCGGTCAAAAGGCATGCCATGGTGGACGAACCGCAATCGGCTGCGACCGATTCGAACAGTACATCGACAGAAGGCTTGCAGGAATGGCGCTCAGGCCCGTTACCCAGCCAGGTGCGCCCTTCACGCACCAATAGATGGCGCCCAGGCGGTGCCATGAAGACGCCGCGCTCAAGCGGCCGTCCGTTTTCGGCAAAGAACACGGAATGGACGCTCTGCCCGTCGAGCCAGTCTGCAAATGATTTGCCGAAGGGCTCGCCGATATGCACGACAAGGAGGATCGGCAGCGGGAAACTCGCAGGCAGCGCCTTGAGGACTTCGACGACAGCGCGCGGGCCACCGGTCGACGCACCGATCGCCAGCAGGCTATAGCGACCCGACGGGCGCTGCGGGCGGACAACCTCCAGCGCGGGTACTGCGTTGCGCGACGGAGGCAGGCGCGCGCGCGGGTGCGTGACGACCTTGATGCGCGACAGTAGAGCCAACATATCGAGGTACTGTCGCTCCCAGGTATCGGAGATATCGTCGGCCATTGGTTTCTCCATGACTTCCAGCGCGCCGGCCGCCAAGGCTTCATAGGTGCGGAAGACCTCGCCGCGGTTGAACGAGGAAGAGACGATCAAGATGGGTGTCGGACAATGTGCCATCAGGTATTCCGTCACCGCGAGGCCGCTGATCTGCGGCAGCATCATATCCATGCTGATGACGTCGGGCCGCAAGGCGAGACATCGTTCGATCGCCGATTTTCCATCCTCGGCCTCGCCCACGAGCTCCAGCCTCGGATCACCCTGGATCAGCTCACACAAACGCATGCGTACGGTGAGCGAGTCTTCCACCACGAACACACGTATCGGTCTCATGATTGTGCCAATCTGTGGATATGCTGAAGGAACTCGACCTGGTCGAATTGGCTCTTCACGATATAGGCTGACGCCCCGGCAATGGCGCCCCTTTCGCGGTGCTCCGGTGTATCGCAGGACGTAACCATGATGCAGGGCACTTCAAAGAGGCGTGGATCGGCGCGGGTCTGCTCGACGAAGGAGAAGCCATCCATACCGGGCATTTCGACGTCGACCAGAAACAGGGAGTAGCTGTTGCGCCGTGCGAGCTCCAGGGCCTCTTCGGCCGATGCGGCGGTTTCCACCGGTAGGCCGGCAGACTCCAGAATGCTCTGCTCCAGCATGCGTGTGGTCAGGGAATCGTCGACGATCAGGATTGGATGCGCGATGCTGTTGAGTGCGGATTCGTCCTCCCGCCCACGGTGATGGCCATTCACCAACACGGCTGGGTCCAGCACCAGCCTTGGGCTACCCTCCGCATCAAGACTACAACCGAGGATCAGCGGATCTGCTTTGGCCAGGGCGGGCAGCGGGCGGAGCACGATGGACTCGGTGCCCAACATGCGCTCCACCGCGACGGCCGCAACTCGCCCCTCGACGGATAGCAGTACCGCTGACACCACCCGACGACCGCGCGCGGTGCGACGCCCGGGCAGACCCGGCGTCACGAGCGGGATGAGCCCGCCGTCGTACATGATGGCGTCACCGTCCGAAGAATGAACCACCTCATCGGACGCGAGGCGCAGGGTGCGAACCACCGATTCGAGTGGCAGCGCAGCGATCAGCCCATTTTGCTCAACCAGTAGCGCATCGAAGGCTGCCAGCGAGACCGGTACGCGCAATTCCACCGAGGTCCCACGACCGGGCTCGCTATCGGCGTGTAACGCGCCGCCCAGGCGCACCATGGCTTCGCGCACGACGTCGAGCCCGATGCCCCGGCCCGCCAATTGGGTGACGGCACTGGCGGTCGAGACCCCGCCTTGGAAGAGCATGGCCAGCAAGGTCGGCCGGTCGGGCTCCGGCGCCTCTGGGCGCAGCACGGCTTTCTTGACCGCCGCATAGTCGACACCGCGCCCGTCATCCACGCAGCGGAACACGACGCGATACCCGCGCCGACAGACCTGCAGCGCGATGCTGCCGCGCTCTGGCTTGCCAGCGATCACGCGCTCGGCGGGCGATTCGATGCCATGCGCGATGGCGTTGCGTACCAGTTGAACCAGCGCACCTTGCAGCACCTCCAGCACCTGGCCGTCGAGCAGGATATCGCCGCCGGTCATCTCGAAATTGGCACGCTTGTTCACGCTCTGCGCTGCGTCACGGCAGGTACGTTCCAGGATGGAAAAGACGCTGGCGGCAGGAATCAAGCGCAACCGGTCGGCCGTCTCTCGCGCCTGCGCCAATTCGCGCCCTACCCGTTCGACCCCGAGGCCTAGCTTGCGTTCGGCCGCAGTCATCAGATCGACCATCTGCTCGGCTCGGTCATGCAATGCGGCAAGCTGCCCTGCCCGGCTTGGCATGTCGCCGCGCCTGCCCAGTTGCAGCGTCAATTCGCTTGCAAGCTCCCGGCTTTGCGCAAGCAGCGTGGCAAGCCCTGCGATGTCGTTGAGCTCTCGACCGATTTCGCCGAGCCCTTCCGTCAACTCAGTCAGCTCGGCGAGGTCAGTCCGTACGAGCCGGGTGGAAACTGGCGGTGCCGTCGGTGCGATGCCGCTTGATGCGGCGGGCATCTGGGTGTCTTCGCTTGGATTCGGTAGCTTGGCCAAGGCAGCGTTGATGGCATCGAGTCGGGCCAGTACGGCCTCTACCAATTCGCGCGTGAGCGCCTGCCCCCCTTCGCGGTAGGGTGTGAGATGGTCTTCGACCGCATGGGCAAGATCGGCGATCTCTGCTTGCCGGACCACGCGTGCCGCACCTTTCAGCGTATGGGCCAGGCGCAGCAGTTTGGCCAGCGCGGTAGCGTCGGCCTGCGTGTCTTCGAGCCCCATCATGCCGCTGGTCATCTGCTCGACCAGCTCACGGGCTTCGATTCGGAAAAAGCGGTACGGGTCCTTTGCCATGGTCGCCGACGGTGCCTAGTTGGTGCCCGGTTGGATCAGACGCCGCAGCTCAAGTGACAGGGAGGCGAGCTGCGAGGCAGTCTGCAGCGTCTGGCTGGAACTCGCTTCGGTCTCACGGGTGGCCTGGGCCGCGTCGGTAACGGCGACACGCACTTGCTCTGCGGCGCTGGCTTGTTGCTTGGTCGAGAGCTCGATCTCCCGCGCGGCATCGGTTGTGGTGCCGACCATGCCGGCGATCTGTTTGAATGCTGTCGCAACCTCGCCAAACTGGCGCGCACCGGCATCGACCGCCTTGGCGCCGCTTTCCGTCGCCATCACGGTTGTATTGACGGCGCCGCGCACCTCGTCGATCTGGTGGCGGATGGATTTGGTTGCGGCGGCGACGCGGTCTGCCAATTTACGAATCTCATCGGCCACCACCGCAAAGCGGCGGCCTGATTCGCCCGCGCCGGTCGCCTCGATGGTGGCGTTGATCGCCAGGATATTCGTTTGCTCGGCGAGCTCAGAGACGATATCGAGCACCGCGCCGATCTCTTGGGACTTCTTGCCAAGATCCAGCATATGGTCGACCACCAGGTCGACCTGGCGCCGGATACCAGCGATCGATTCCTGGCCGCGCTCAACCGTGCCGTCGCCTGACTTGGCCGCGAGTGCGGTCTGCTCGGCAATATCGGCAACGCGCTGCGCACTTTCCGCAATCTGTCGCGATGTGGCGACCAGCTCGCCGATGGTCGTGCTGATCTCGGTCATGGCGCCAGCTTGTTCTTTGGCACCGGTTGCCTGCTGGCTGGCGGCCGCCTGCAGCTCGGCCGAGGAGCTTTGAACATGGCCCACCGCTGCGCCGATCTGGCGGTTCAGGGCGCGAGTCAGGAAGATGCCGACCAGTGAGACAAACACCAGACAGAACACGGTACCGTACAGGATAGTCGCGCGCGCATGATTGGCGGTGGTTTCGGCCTCGGCCGCGCGGTGCTTGAGCAGATCACGTTCGATGCGCTCCATATTGCTTAGTACTTGGCGCAGGTCGTCCATGTCCTTCTTGCCTTCGCCGCCCGAGATGATCTTCAGCATCTGCTCTTGCTGCCCGGCGCGGCGGAGGTCGATGGTCTGCTTCAGTTCAGCGAACTTGGCATCAACCAGTTTTTCAACCTGATCCAGATTGTGCTGTTGCTCCGGGTTATCGGCGGTCAGCTCGCGCAGCTCCTTGATCAGGACTGGTACAGCTTCGCGGCCGCTGTTGTAAGGGGCAAGATAGTTGTCGTCAGCGGTAATGATATAGCCACGTTGACCCGTTTCCGCGTCCTTCACACCGCTCAGCACACCGGCAATCTTTTCCAGCACCTGATGGGTATGCGTAACCCAATAGCTGGTACCAATCAGCTCATCAATGGACTGATGCGCCACCGAGCCGATAATCAGGAGCAGAATCGACGAGATGATGAATCCAATGGCGATCTTCTTGCCGAACGTCCAGGACTGGTTCATGACGCATTACTCCTTACCTGAAGAGGATTGGGGCTGGCCGTATTGGGATAAGCGCTGCCGAGCCGCTGTACGATCTCGGCAGCAATGGCGGGTAGATTGACGATGGGACGCAGCATATCGGTACGTACGGCACCCGCAAGACTCGATAGGCGCTGGGCCGGCCATTGACCGGATAGATCGCTTAACTGCGATATCTGCCCGCGCTCAACCCGTAGTTGGGTATCGAACGTGTCGAAGGCTATGGCCACAGGCTCGGCCTGGTGCAAGAGCGTCAGCCAGCGTGGCGGCTCGGTTGCGGGCGGATAACCCATCAAGGCACCCAGGTCGTAAACAGGTACCAACTGCCCGCGAAAGCCGACCAAGCCAAGGAGCCCCCCCACGATGGTGGGTAGCGGTACGATGCGCCGGCCCTGAAACAAGCCGCCGATTTCAGCGACACGCAACGCGTAGCAGTCTTCGCGCACTCGAATTGCCAACAGGCTCTCGGTCGCCGCCCGTTCCACGGCTGGCGCGAGCGCGAACGTGAGGTCGAAATCGCGGCGCATGGCCGCTAGCGTGCCGTCAAGCGAGGCGTTTTCCATCAATACCCTCCTGTTCTGGCATCCGCGGTCTGGCATAGTGCAATCAACGCTTCGCGTTGAAAGCCGCCACCAAACAGCAGTAACCGAGACGCATCTTCGCGTTGTAGCAGCAATGCGGCGCGCTCCAGCTCTCGGGCCGCACTATCCAGATCGCGCATGCGCCTCGCGAGCAAGCCAAGATGCAGGCGCGGCATGGCGAAGTTCGGGTCGAGGTAGCTCGCGATCTGATCTTGCTCGCGCGCACCAGCCAGGTCGCCGCGGCTCTCATGACATAAGGCCAGCACATAATGGGCACCGGCACTGAATTCATCCTCAGCTAACAGCACCCGGCAAGCGGCCTCGGCTTCCGCCACCGCACCGCTGTGGGACAACACGACGGCCCGCAACAACAGTACGTCTGGATCAGCGCGATGACCGGTGGCCAGCGTATCAAGGTGTGCAAGCGCCTGGCCGTACCGCTCACGCTGCAGGAAGTCGTGCACCGGGCTCAGGTCGGGCGTTGCTTGTGCCGGCACCGCGACGCCTTGTGCAAGGTCATCGCGCCGATTGGAAAGGGTTTCGATACGCTCGGCGGCGAGGCGGATCGTCTCGACCCAACTTCCGTCAATGGCGGGCTCGAGCCGCCAACGGGGTTGAGTGCTGTCGAGCGGGCTATGCAGCGGCTCAGTTGCCCCTTCGCAGCGTTGGTAATAAAAGGCATCGTCGCTGTGGCACACATGAAAGTCGTTCGACAAACCGCGCAGCGTCTCGGCATGGCCTAGAAACAGATAGGCGCCGGGTTTCATGGCTTGGCTGATGCGCGCGACCGCAGCTCTCGCCTGCTCTGGCGTGAAATACATGATCAGGTTGCGACAGAAGACAATGTCGTAGTGCGCTGGCATCCAGACCCCTGCATCGTCGACGGCAAGGTTACGATGTTCGAAGCGTACGGCCCGGGTAATCTCAGGTCGTAGGCTGTATTCGTGCCCCACAGGTGTGAACCAGCGTTCCAGCATCGCTGGTTGCACCTCTCTGAGCGCCCAGCTCGAATAGTGCGCACGGCGTGCTTTTTCCAGCATGGCGGGGTTGATATCTGCCGCGGTAATGGCGACCCGGTCGGCGGCCTCGGGAAGTTGCTCACGTATCACGATGGCGAGCGAATAAGGCTCTTCGCCTGACGCGCAGCCCATAGAGAGGATGCGAAGCACTTCATTGTCAGCTGCGGCTGCCAAGCGCTCGACCAGCGCGCGGTGCACAAAGGCGGAGAATTGATCGCTGTAACGCATGAAATACGTTTCAGTGATCGTCAATTCACGTGCCAGCGCGCCGATTTCGCCGGCGGGTGCCGTGCCGGCACGCAATTGGTCGAGATAGCGGCCGCTATCCAGCCCAAGCGCAGATGCGCGTCCGACCAGGATGCGGGCAAGGCTGTCGTGCTTGGATTCATCAAACTGCCAGCCAATGCACTCGGCCAACAGTTCACGGAATCGATCAACGTCGCGGCTACTGGGTGGCGTCACGACGGGCTCCGCAGGGTATTGATCGAATCCCAGACGGCATCGGGCAAAAGGCGCGCGCCTTGCAGCACCAGCAGCAGTGCATTGTCGAGCGTGGCGATGGTGGTCAACGCGCCATGGCCGACCTCTTGCAACAATGGCGGGCAACCGGCTTGAGTGGCTGATGCCAGGTCATACAACCCCAGTACTTCGTCCACCGCCGCCGCGACGGAATGGCCGTCGATCGTCAGTGTGACATATCGCCCCGGCGTATTAGCCGCGCCCGGCCCGAAGAGCTTGCCCAGATGAATCACCGGGACAATGTCACCCCGAATAGTGGCAAGGCCCAGCAGAAATTCCGGCATGTCGGTCAGAATCTCGACGGGCAGCGGGCGCATGGTTTCGGTGACGTGGGCGCGCGGTAACGCGCAGTAGCTGCGACCACTGCGGCAGACGAGAAATGCAGCGGCTGGCCCGGCTGCTTCCAACCTGGCCCGAATTGCAGCATCGTGTATCGCTGTACCACTCTGCTCCATGCCGCCCCCGCTGCTCGTCGCGCTTTACCCTCGCCGCTACTCCTGATTCTCTTTCGCGGCGGGCAATGAAAAATGGAATGAGGCGCCCTTGTCGATCACCGCCTCGGCCCAGACTTCGCCCCCGTGCCGCGTCACAATGCGCTTCACGTTGGCAAGGCCGATGCCACAACCCGCGTATTCACTGTCGTCATGCAGGCGCTGGAACACGCCAAACAGGCGGTCGTAGTACTTCATATCGAACCCAGCGCCGTTGTCCTTCACGGTGTAGATATGCCGCGCGCCATCCGTCCGGCCGCTGATTTCGACAATCCGCTCTGCGCGACCCGCGGAATACTTGATGGCATTGGAGATGAGGTTCGCCCATACCTGGCGGATCAAGACCCGATCGCCTGGTGCGCTCGGCAGCGGGGCGACGCGTAGGGTCAATCCCAGCGCAAGCGGGTCAGGACAGAGTTCGCGAACCAGCTCATCGACCATGGCCTCCATGTTCATCGCCGCTTCGCTGATACGGGCTCGGCCAAGGTGCGAGAACTCCAGCAAGGCGTTGATGAGCGTATCCATCTTGTGACAGCTATCGCGGATCACTGCCAACAGCCGCTCGCCCTCATGATCGAGCTGGGTTCCGAGATGGCGCGTGAGCATGCGCGAAAAGCCGTCGATCGCACGAAGCGGTGTGCGCAGATCGTGCGAAACGGAATAGCTGAACGATTCAAGCTCTTGATTTGCTGCTTCGAGCTGTGTGGCGCGCTGATTCAGACTTTCAAGCAGCTCTACCCGCTCCAGCGCGACCGCCATTTGCTGGCCGACAGCGCTGAGGATGTCGAGGTCGTCCTTATCGACTGGCTGGTAAGGGGCAACGGCCATGACGCCGACCATACGGTCCGCAATAGCCATGGGTGTGACGATCAGCATGCAGGTGTTTTCGTCACCCTGCATCGTTTGGCAATGGCAGTGCAGCAGCTGAGCATGCGTCGATTCGGTGCTCGATTCGAGCATGCGCCGACAGATGCAAGCCGCATCATCCAGGCACGCCGGGGCATGGGTATCTGGCGCGTGATCGACCAGATCAAGGACATTGCTACGGCTATCTCTTAGCAGTACCCAGCCGTGCCGATTACCTGGGAGCGTGGAGATATCATGCAGCGCGCCGATGCATACGGTGCGCGCCGTATCGGCCTTCGTCAGTCGCTGCGAGATCTGGTAGAGCCCACGCAGAATCTGGTTAGCATGCGCGACCTCCAGTTGCTGAGATTGCAGCGCGCTATTCATGTGCATGACTTCGTCGTATGTCGAAACCAGCAGATCCAGAATCTGCTCCCGCTCGGAATTGACATAGAGCCGTTTACCACCCAGGACAATCTCCAACCCCGTCCGGACCTTGCTTTCTTTGCGCAACTCAAGATTGAGCAGGATGTAGTCGATGCGTGCGACAAGGGTATCGAGGTCGTACGGCTTGCGTAGGAAATTGTCGGCGCCGCACTCAAGACTACGCGTGATGTCTTCCCACCCCGATAGCGAGGTCACAACGATGACGGGGATCTCCTGATATTCGGGATTGGCCTTGATCGTCCGGCATAATTCGTAGCCGTCCATTTCGGGCATCACGATATCGGTGATGACCAGCGTCGGGCGTTGCCGCTGCATCATGTTCAGGGCTTCTCGGCCATTGCCGGCGACCTGAACAATGAATCCGTGCTGCTCAAGCCGGAACTGCAGCTGCGCCGCTTGGGTAGCACTGTCTTCGACGACCAGCACCAGCGTATTGACCCATATGCGGTTGATGGCAGCTGACGGCGAAGGCTCAGGCATTGTGGCCCTCCTTCGGCGATCCGATTTCGGCAACGAGCGCGCTGATGCTGTCTTGCACCAGTGCCAACGTATTGGGCGAAAAGGGCGTATTGCCTCGCAGTACATCGCCCAGTGCGCGCTCAATCGTCTGGCAGTGCAATTCGATCTGCGCTTCTTCCACAACTCTGGCGGCGCCCTTCAGGCTGTGTGCCTCGCGAAACAGCGTCGAGATGACAATCTGCTGATCAGGCGAAGGTGGAAATTGCAATACGGGCAGCAAGGCGACGAGCGCGCGCAGATGTTCTGCGGCCTCTTGCTGAAAAGTCGCCCGCAGACGTATCAGGAACTGTGCTTCCGCATCGCTCACGATCTACCCCGCATGCCCACTGTAGCGGCTTACGTCGTCAATAAATCAATGCGAGAGGGTTTTGAAGGCGTGGTGCCAGATGGCAACGAGATACGGTGAGGTCAGATCCATACAATGATTCCTCCACACTTGCATTCCGCTCTATTTTTTCCGACCGGCTTTTGCATTGCTGCAGCGCAATCTATCGCTGCCTGTACCGGGTCTGCATCTACTCTTTCTAGTCAGGCGGGGCCTCAAAGTAAAGCCGTAAGGTGCTGTTAATTTGGCGGTTTCAGGCGAAGTTAATTCATGCCGGTGCCACACCGCCTGTTACATTTATCGCTCGATACAAGGCATTTTGGCAGCGCATGGCCGCGAGGCGCTCCCATGCGGCCTGTGTCAGCAAAGGCCGCATGGTCGACGTCTGTCGTAAGGATCAGAGCGCCCTCAAAGACTGGAGGACTTCTCGGCAATATGGCACATGCCCAGGGTCGCTGATTTCATCGAGCAGCTCGGCCATTTTTTCCTGCTCTGCGGCCACTGCAGCATACTTGCCAGCCGCGCTGTGCGCGCGTGCTATCGCCTCATGCACGAAGAAGCGTTCATAGCTGTCTGCACCATGCTTCGTACACAAGCGCATATATTGCTCGGCGTGTTCCATGGCGGCATTCGCTTGTGCGGCCTGGGCGTAGGCCAATGACACGCGGTAGTGCGCTCGCCCGGTCTCCAGCCAGTCGGTACCGGCTTGCTGAACACGCAAGACAGCCAGGGCAGCATCAATCGTCAGCTGATTCCGGGCCGGGTTACGTTCAGGCCAATACCACAAGTGGTAAGCCAAACCCGAGAGCATGGGGCCAGCGCCCACTCGGCTGGATTCATCGGCTTCGGCAAGCTCAAGAACGGCCTCCACCAACTTGCCCGCACGTGCATATTCGCCGCGCCATTCCAAGGCCAATATTGCGGCCTGGTGCGCCGGGATCAGCTCCGACGCGCTAAGTCCCTGCGGCGCCGTAATCGATGGATCAACCAAGGAGAGCGTGGTCTTCAGGCGCGCCAGTGCGGCCCTTGGTGCGTCGCCCAAGGTGGAAAGCGATTCAAGCTGTGGTAATAGTGCGACGGTACGATCCACGTCGCCCAAGTGGCCAAGCAAGGTGTGGCCAGCAAGGCGAATCAAGCCCGTCGCGTCATCCGCGCTCTCGCCTACCAGTGCGATGCCCTGCGCCAAACGTGCAGCAACGTCTTGAGGATGGTCGACATGGTCGGCCCAGCCTTGTTTCAAAAATGCAGCAATCGTTGTCATTTTTCCCCCATTGAGCTTCTTTACACGCTGCGTATGCCGCACGCAGCGCGGCAAATGCGGTGTGCTGCCACTATGCTGCGTGCTTGGCATGACCGCAACTGCGGCAATGAAACAATACCCCTCTCGCCTGATAAAGTAGCAGCATCTTGGCGGCAATCTGTCTGGAGGAATCTATTGAATAACAATACTTATCCACGTCTCCTTGCTGGCATCGCAGCTCTGGCGCTGTTGGCGGCCTCATTCGCCGCTTGCCGGCAGCAAGGCCTACTGGCGTTTTTGCTAGACCTGGTGGGGACCTTGGCACTCTTTGCCTGGTTTGGGCAGATTGTCAGCGGGCGCTATCTGGGCATGCTGATCGACAGTCGCAATGTGATGTCGCTGGCCCGATTTCAAACCGTAGCGTGGACCGCGATTGTCTTCTCCGCCCTCTTGGCCGCTGCCATGCTCAATATGGGTGTGGATAGCAATGCAGCACTCGATGTCGCCTTACCTGAACCATTGCTGTGGGCGATGGGCATCACCACCACGTCGCTGGTCGGCTCGCCGCTGATCTTGAGTGGAAAAAAGAATGCCATCCGCGACGTAGGCCTGACCGATGCAGCATTGAATAAGGTCGCCGCCCAAACAGGCATGAATCGGGATGCGATGGGCGCCCAAGGCACCCTCTATATCAACCATGATCCGCGATCCGCCCGCTGGCGAGATCTACTAACCGGTGAAGAAATATCGAACGCGGGGCACATAGACGTATCACGCGTGCAGATGCTCTACATCAGCGTGCTGCTCTTGGTGGTTTACGCGGTCATGATCGGCTTACAGTTCAGGCATGCCACAAGCTTGATCACTGCCCTGCCTGATCTCAGCCAATATATGGTCGGGCTGCTCACCATCAGCCAGGGCGGGTATCTGCTGGGCAAGGCGGTGGCCCACACGCCGACCGCCTAGATGCGTGAACTCAGGCCGCTTCCAGCAGGGCTTGGTCAGCTTGCAGCGATCTCAATTTATGCAACAAAGCGCGCGAGGCAACGACTTCGGCCTCTAAGCCGCCCAGGCGTTCGAGCGTGACGATCTGCTCAGCCAGGTCGGCCAGGTAATTGCGCGGCACGATGGCAGACTCGCCGTGCATCATGATGGCCGGGTCGTAGGTAAAGCGCCCACTTGAAGGCCGTGCAGCAGCGGTCGGCATCAAGATCAGGCGACCAAGGTCAGAGAGCGAAATTTTGCCGGTGCGGTAAAACATGTTTGCCGCCTGCACCATGTTCGCAGGCGACATGGCGGCAAAGTCATAGTATTGCCGAGGGCGTTGCGGGTCGATCACCGGATCGGGTCGCGCCGCTTCGACTTCGCGTGCCCAGCGCGACAAGTAATGGCTGCCCGTGGGCACACCGCTATGTGCATTATTCGCTCCTGCCATCGTGTTCTCCTGTTCACTTGCCAACCAACCCTGGCCACATCGTCTTGGGCTGGCATACACATCGGAAGCTACCGAGCAATATTCGGGCCAGCTCTGCTTAAGGCAGGCAGGCTGACGCCGAGGATAGCGCTCATATTTTGCGCCAGGCCATCCCGCACAATAGGCGTCAATTAAATAAACTTATTCAGAATCCATTCATCAATAAGCTGAACATGCCGTTCAGTTTATTTACCACTCAGCCAACCTGAACGTCGAATTCAGATTCGTCATGATCATTTGCAATTATTCGCCGCGATGTTGTCCACCAATATGAAATACGCCGCGTTATTGCAGTCATAGGGCCAACGCCCCGTTAACCAGGAGTAAATGAAATGAATGCCACCAAGACGATCGCCACTTCCCTGCTGATTTCGATGGGTCTCTTTAGCGCCGCGTTTGCAGCAGATGCACCGGCCGCCCCGGCAGCAGCACCTGCAACGACTGCCGCTGCACCGGCACCGACCGCCGCTGTGACGAAAGCTACGCCAGCCAAGAAGTCCGGTAAGAAGGTGCACAAGATAAAGAAGGCCAAGGCGGCGAAAAAGGCTGAGGCCAAAACGGCACCCGCTGATACCAAGCCGGCCACGGCCAGCCTCAGCAGCACTCCTGCTAAGAACTAAGCCTGTCTCGTAGTACGCATGCCCCGGTCGATACCGGGGCATTTTTCATTTCTGGCGCCAGATTGTCTCAAAGATAATCACACAACATATCATGCGTGAACGAAAGCTGAATAAAATCAACAAACAATTTCAAATACACAAGCTGAACGGCCAATTCAGAATCGTCATAATCATTTGCAATTAATTCATCGCAACTTTGTAATCCAATTCGTAATTCGATGCGTTATTGCAGTCATAGGGCACGTGCCCGTTTAACCCGGAGTAAATGAAATGACTGCTACCAAGACTATCGCCACTTCCCTGCTGGTTTCCATTGGCCTGTTTGGCGCCGCATTCGCTGCTGACGCTCCGGCCACGACGCCTGCACAACCGGCAGCTGCAAGCAAGGCTGACACCAAGGCCACAACGGATACCAAGGCAGTAGCCGAGAAGAAGGAAGTAAAGAAGACGAAAAAGGCCGAAAAGTCGGAAAAGACCGAAAAGGCAGAGAAGACCGCCGCAAAGCCCGCCGCGGCAGCTGATGCCAAGGATGCGAGCAAGACGCCTGCCAAGGCCGATACCAAGCCGGCAGCGGCACCACAAGCCAGCACCACGCCGAAGGCTCAATAAGTCTCCCGCACTTCCCGCACAAGCCCTGGCACTGCCAGGGCTTTTTTCATGTATTCACCGCTTGTTACCTGAGTCATGCGGCTTCGCCTGTTACCTGCCCGATTTGGCAACCCTCGCGTCGCTCGCCTAACCTGAATCGCCTACAGGTACGCGCCACGCCTTTTCAAGAGCCCGTGCGCCCTGGGTTGACATCACTTACCGAGGAATACCCTATGCCCATCAGCAAAATCACCGGTGTAGCAATCAGCGCGTTGATTGCTTTTCAGGCGTACGCCGACAATATCAACGTAAATCTGGGTAGCCACGATCGGGTCGCGGCGCTGTACTCCTTCCCAGACAACTGCAGTGTCAGCCACAAATGCGACTGGACGTTGGAGCAAACGGTTGCGCACTACCTGCTGCAAAGCACCTTGCGCGACGGCTACCCGGCCGCAACGGTGACCGTGACCGATACGCCTAGCCAAGTCACTGCCGCCATCAACGGTGTACCTGCTGACTATGGCGACAAGCTGACCAGCTTCCTGAATGCGGGTGACTTAGGCGTAGCCGGTGCCGCGAAACTACAAGCCGCGGGGGGCTGGCAGTCCGGCTGGTATTCATTCCTGCCACTGGGGATGGCGCTGGAGAACCGCCATAGCGTAGAGCTACTGCATTTCCCGCCAGACTACTCGCTGACCGATGCCCATGATTATCTCGAATCGAAGACAACCGACCGCTGGGCGAGCCTGCTGGTATTGAACGGTGTCGCAAGCACAGACACGCCGTCATACCAGACCATTATCGACATCGCCCCCATTGCCGCCCCCGCCAGCGCAGGCAGCACACTGGCCGGCGTCTATAGCTACTACACGCAATATCAAACGACAATGGTCACCCAGTGGACCCAATTCATCGGCAAGAGTAATGCGAG
>Ga0213872_10000585_pt1 | contig 27979 bp, 24 predicted proteins | sample VelepicomBERX_R2_FD_160071 | JGI IMG/M metagenome (GOLD analysis project Ga0213872, IMG submission 160071) | Rhizosphere microbial communities from Vellozia epidendroides in rupestrian grasslands, the National Park of Serra do Cipo, Brazil - RX_R2 | ecosystem: Host-associated > Plants > Roots >...
AGACGGGACAAGCGCAAGACTGGCACTCCAATCAAAAAGGTGGGCCTCCTTATCCAAACGCTCAGAAGCGTTTGGGGAGGACCACGGAACATAAATTGTCATCAACCATAGCCGATTTTCGGCTTGGCGCCACCCGCCCGCTTGCGCATGATACCGCCATGCTACGTAGGTTTATTTTTATTCTACTTTTGCTGGCGGCTTCTCCCGCGTCGCGGGCCGAGAATCCGTTCGGAGTGGCGCTGTGGCCGGCGCCGGGACAGGATTACACGCTGATGGCGGCGCGCGCCGGCGCGCTCGAGGTCGCCTGGTTCCGCCCCCCCACCCTCTATGTCGACCGCTGGCGCCCCGATGCCAATTGCGCCGCCTGCCGCGCCTTGTCGCGAAGCGGCCTGTCGGTGGCCCTGACCGTGCGCAACACCGGACGCGACACGGCGCCTCGGCGCCCCTCCGCCCCGCCCGAGGATGTCGAGGCCTATGGCCGCGCCGTCGGCGCCATGCTCGACCAGTGGCGCCCCGCTTTGCTGGTGGTCGAGGAGGAGGAGAACCGCCTCTACCGCTTCGCCGGCACGCCGGTCGATTACCGCAAGGAACTGGAAACCGCTTGCAAGGCTTCGCATCAGCGCGGCATCGTCTGCGCCAATGGCGGCCTGTCCTACGAGGCGGTGACCGCCGCCACCTGGCTGCAATTGCTGAAGGACGGCAAGCCCGATCTCGCCTGCGACTATGCCAAGCGCGCCTTTTACGATCGCCTCGGCACCGTCTGTTCCTATCGCCGCGCCGACGACGTTCCTCCGGACGTTCGCGAAAAATTGCTGCAAGGCGCCGACGCGCTGCTGCCGATCTATCGCGCGGCCTCGGTCGATCTGGTCAATTTCCGCTGGAACGGCGGCGACGCCACGGCGCTGGCCCAGACCATCGACGCCATCGGGCGGCTGACCGGCAAGCCGGTGGCCTGCACCGATCTGTCGCTGCGGCGCACGGATCAGGATCCCCGCCATGTGAGACCCTTGATGAGGGCGGCGATGGCCGGCGGCGTCAAAGTAGCAATATGGACCTCGCTCGACGGCGAGGACAGCGTTTCGCTTTTCGACGAACAAGGCCGGCTGCGCCCGGCCGGACAGGAATTCGCTCATCAGATGTCAGGATTGAAATGACCGTCACCTGGATCAGCTCGATCGCCAATGCCGGGATCCGAACGGACCTGCAGAGCCTCGCCCCCAACGGCACGCTGACTTATGGCGGCGCGCTGCAGATCCTGCAGGACGTCGCCAACCAGGGCGCAGTGTCATCGTCGGAATTCGCCGACCTGCAGACGATCGCCGCCAATCTGGAAAACCAGACCGGCATCTCGTCCTCGACCTATGTCGCCTCGATCTTCTACCAGCTGGTCGAAGGCAGCGCGGCCAATGCAGTCTGGAATGGCGGCAGCGCCCAATCGAGCGCGCTCGGCAATCTGGCCGCCGGCACCACCCCGGCGCAGCTCAGCGAACTGATCGGCAAATGGTTCCTCGGCACCGACCTGCCCGACCCGACCGGCAGCAGCGACAGCTCGCAGCCGACCATCAATCCGATCTATCAATCCTTCACCGCCGACAAGCTGTTCGGGGTCACAGGCACCCCCCAGGTGTCCGACATCGCCCAGGGCTATGACGGCGATTGCGAGCTGTGCTCGGGCATGATCGAGCTGGTGGAGAACCATCCCGGCCTGATCAATTCGATGTTCGTCAATGACGGCAACGGCGTCTATGGCGTGCGCTTCTACGTCAATGGCAAGGAAACCTGGGTCACCGTCGACAGCGAACTGCCCACTTATCAGGGCGCGCTGCTCTACAATGACGGGCTGATCGGCAGCAATCAGGGGCTGTGGGCCTCGCTGATCGAGAAGGCCTATGCCGAGCTCAGCGCCAACGGCAATATCGGCCATGCGGCCGTCAATTCCTACAACAACATCGCGGCCGATACCGCGTTCGACGTGCTGACCAACCTGACCAACGCCTCGAACGTCGAATATCTGCCGAGTTCCAGCCCCAACTGGCAGGCTTACAAGAACATCGTGATCGAGGCCCTCCAGTCCGGCAACGACGTGATCCTGGAAACCGGCGCCAACGCGGCCAACACCACCAACGCCGCCGGCCAGACGCTGCTGGTCGGCGATCATGCCTTCGCGGTGATCGGCTACGATGCCGCCACCGGCGACTTCATCGTGCGCAATCCCTGGGGCAACGAGCCGGGCCAGACCTACGTCACCCAGTTCGAGGTCTCGATGAGCGACATCGTCGGCGTCGCCGGCGATTTCGCCATCGACAACACCGCTTCCCCCAACGCCGTCTTCAATTTTGCCGAACAGATCGTCGGGCTGGCCAACAACACCAACACCAATTTCAACGAGAATCTCGCCACGCTGGGCGCGCAGAGCACGATCGGCCTGTCCCCGCTGGTCAAGCCGCTCGACACTGCCGGCCTCGCCATCACCGAATATAAGATCGAGCTGCTGGGCGCCGGCACCTTGAACCTCAACGGCGCGGCCAACCTCGCCAATGCGACGCAGCGAGCCGCCGGCGAAGTGGTGGTGTCGGCGGCCGATTTCGGCAAGCTGAGCATTTCCACCGGCAATACCGGCAGCAATATCGATCTGTTCATCTCGGGCAATGACGGCTCGGGCTGGACCACCCCGACCGAAATCTATTGGAGCGTCGACACCGCCCCGCTGACCGTGCTGCCCACGGTCGACCCCATCATCGCCCCGTCAGCGTCCGTCACGGTGGGAAATCTGTTCTCGCTGGCGGGACCGCTGGCCGGCGAGTCCGGGCTGAAATTCACCATCTCCATCGAGTCCGGCGGCGGATATTTCGACCTCAACGGCGCGCAGGACCTGTTGGGCGGCAGCGGACCCGGCACGCAGATCCAGGTGTCGGCGGCCGACCTCGCCAAGCTGACCTACGTCGCCACATCCGCCTCGGGCGTCGTGGTGCTCGACATCACCGCCACCGACGGCACCCACAGCAGCGACCTGACCCAGGTGCCGATCGATGTCGGCTATTCCGTGGCCGATACCCTGTCGGCCTTCGACCAGGGCCAGACGCCCTTCCAGGTGGCGGTGACCGACAGCGCCGCCAACATCTTCGCCAGCCTGAACCATCTCGAGCAGATGATGCCGAGCTGGGCGCTGCTCGGCATCGTGCTGACCGACAGCGGCATCCCGAGCGAAACGATCACCAGCGCCCAGCTTTCCTCCGATCGCGCCGTGCTGTCGATCATCGACTCGACGATGATCCTGGACGTCACCGCCACCGGCAACGAGGCCTCGATCCAGGGGCTGCCCAACCTGGCCACGGTGGTGGTGTTCAGCGGCGCCGCCAGCCAGTACGGCATAGCCAAGACCGCCAGCGCCGGCGTGTTCGACGTCACCAACAGCAGCGGCGGCATCACCGCGGTCAGCGACGTCACCGCGCTGCAATTCTCCGACCATACTTTGTTCGTGGCCAGCCAGACTCCGGCGGTCGCCGGCGCGGTCTCCTCGGCCGAGGTCGCCAATCTCTACGCCGCCGTCTTCGCCCGCACGCCGGATGTCGCCGGGCTGAATTATTACGAGCAGGAAGCGGCGGCCAATCCCAGCCTCACCCTCATCAATTTCGCCGAATCCTTCCTGTCCTCGCCCGAATACACCAACGCGCACTCCTACGCCCAGACCACGACGGGAGACACGCAGTTCATCACCGACACCTATAACAACCTGCTGCACCGCGCGCCGGACAATAGCGCGGCGGTCACCTATTACCTGAACGTCATCAGCCAGTTCACCGCAGGCTTCGCCGCCGGCACCGCGGGCTATACCGCCGCGGAACTGGCCGCCCATGCCCAGGTGCTGGCAGATTTCGGCAATTCTCCGGAATTCATCAGCGACGTGCAGGTCACCTCTGCACATCCCGCAGACGCCCAGCACTGGCTGGTGCTGGTGTAAAGCCCTATCCTCTCCCGGCAAAAATTCGGGAGAGTTCGATGATTGAAAGCCTGGCCCTGATCCTGGTGTGCCAGCTGGCCGGCGAGGTGCTGGTCAGGCTGATCCATCTGCCCGTTCCTGGACCGGTGATCGGAATGGGATTGCTGTTCGCCGGCCTGGTCGTGCGCGGCGGCCCGTCGGCCAAACTGGAAGAGACCGCCGGCTCGCTGCTCTCGCACCTCTCATTGCTCTTCGTGCCGGCCGGCGTCGGCATCATGCTGCATCTCGATCTGATCCTGTCGCAATGGCTGCCGATCCTGGCCTCGCTGGTGATCTCGACCGCGCTGACCATCGGCGTCACCGCCTGGCTGATGCAGCGCCTCGCCAAGCCGGGAGAGCGCCCATGATCCCCGCCGATCTGCAGACCATCTGGGTCTATCTGGCCGCCCAGCCGCTGCTCGGCCTCTCGCTGACCCTGATCGCCTACCTCGCCGGACGGCAGGCCTATCTCAAGGCCAAGGGCTCGCCCTTCCTCAACCCGGTGCTGGTGGCGGTGGTGATTTTGATCCTGCTGCTGAAGCTGACCCGCACCGACTACCAGACCTATTTCCAGGGCGCGCAATTCGTCCATTTCCTGCTGGGCCCGGCCACGGTCGCCCTGGCATTGCCGCTCTATCGCCAGCTCCACACCCTGCGCCGCTCGATGCATGCGGTGGCGGCGGCACTGATCGCCGGCTCGATCGTCGCCAGCCTCAGCGCCATGGCCATCGCGAAGGCCCTGGGCGCCGCCCCGCAGACCGTGCTGTCGACCGCGCCGAAATCGGTAACCACGCCGATCGCCATGGGCGTCGCCGAACAGGTCGGCGGGCTGCCCTCGCTGACCGCGGCGCTGGTGCTGATCACCGGCATCATCGGCGCGGTGCTCGGCCCCTGGGTGCTCGACCGTCTCAAGATCCGCGACGCCCGCGCCCGCGGCCTGGCGATGGGCACCGCCTCGCACGGCATCGGCACGGCGCGCGCCCTGGCGGAAAGCGAGACGGCGGGCGCCTTCTCGGGCCTGGCGATGGGGTTGAACGGCGTGGTGACGGCGATTCTCGTGCCGCTATTGGCCGGTTGGTTCAAATAGCTGATTCAGTGAACCGCCCCCGCCGTCTCTCCCGTGCCGAGATAGCTGTCCATGATGTCCGTCAGGGCCCGGGCCGCCAGCACTGACGCCAACCCGTCGCGCAGCTTGCGCCTTACGGCCGGATCGCTGCCCGGATTGAGGGCGTAGTAGTAATCCCCGCTCTCAGCCACAGGCAGCACCGCCTTGACCCGGGCACCGTCATAGCCATGCGTCTTGAGGAACCATTTCATGCTGCTTTCGGTGTCGACCACCGCCGCCACGCGTCCGGCCATCAATTTGCGGCGCGAATCGTCCAGGGTGGGCGAACTCTCCATGGCGCTGTCGGGCACGCCGATCTGCCGCAATTCCCCGATCGAGACGTCGTTATAGACCGTGCCGATGACGAAGCCGTCGCCGCCATCCAGCTGGTTGACGGAAAAGGGCGTGGAACTGAGCGTATAGAGCCAGCTCATACGCGGTAGGAAGGGCCCCAGCCACAGAAAGCTGCCCTCCCGTTCAGGGGTGCGGATGGTCGAAAAGACCAGGCAATTCCGCTGCGCCTGGGCCGTATGATAGGCACGCGCCCAAGGAACGATGTGTACCTTGCAAACGACACCCGCCGCGGCGCAGGCCCGTTTCAGCAGATCGACGGCGATCCCGGCCGGCTCGCCGTCGCGCATGAAACTCAAGGGTGGAAAATCTTCCCCGAACGCGTCCACGCCCGGCGTCGCGACGTCCTGCGCCATTACCCGGCCGAACCATAAAAAAGCCAGCAATGCCGGGCAAAGCCGCCACCGCATAGGGATCCCCCCCTCTCTCGCCGCCCCTGTCTTATGTGGAGCTTTTCCAAATCATACTCCCGGCTGGAGCGGATCGCCACCAAGTCGAAGTGAGATTTCCAAAGTCCAATCTCTCCCCGAATACAAGTAAAGGTGGTTCCACCTTTACAGATCGTCCCGCTGGAGTCTTGATCCGTCTCCGTGCTCGCCCTGCCCCAAAAAGGTCACGCCCTCCGGATGCAACCTGGGTTGGAAAAGCCCTCCCCCTCCATTAACTAGGTATTTACGTCCTCACTCCCGCAGGGCGGTTGAAACGGGAGGAAAGCCGGACTCATGGCGACAGGAGCGATCGACACCCGGCCCAACGAGGCCCCCACCGTCTTCATCGTCGACGATGACGACCATGTCCGCGAGACCTTGAAGGCCATTCTCGAAGATGACGGGCGCAAGGTCCGCGAATTCTCTACCGGCGAGGAATTCCTCGCACGCTACCGGCCCGGCATAAATGGCTGCGTGCTGGCCGACGCCGATCTTCCCGGCATGGACGGCGTCGAATTGCTACGCCGCCTGAAGGATAGCGGCGAGCCTTTGCCCACCATCATCATCACCGGCAATGGCGGCATCCCGATGGCGGTCGAGGCCATGCGGGCCGGCGCCGAAGACGTGATGGAAAAACCGATCGGCTCCGAGGACCTGCTGGCTCGCATCGACCAAGCGCTGGTGACGGCGCGGCGCAATCGCCGCCGCAGGCGCGGGCGACGGATCGCCGCCGGGCAGATCGCCCGCCTGACGCCTCGCCAGCAGCAGATCCTGGAAATGGTTCTGGCGGGCGCCCCCAGCAAGAACATCGCCGCCGATCTCGGCATCAGCCAGCGCACGGTCGAAAATCACCGCGCCATGATCATGCGCAAGACCGGTGCCAAATCGCTGCCCGAACTGGCCCGCCTGGCGCTCGCCGCGAGCTGGGGAGACGCCGCGATCCCTGAGTAATTTCCGAGGCTAGCGTTTCCTCACGCCCGGATGATCATGGGCTGTCTGGAAACAGCATGTTTGGGAAAGGATGTCATCATGGATAAGGACCGCATGGCCGGCTCGGCCAAACAGGCCAAGGGCGCAATGAAGGAGATGGCCGGCAAGATCCTCGGCGACAGCAAGCTGAAAGCCGAAGGCACGGCCGAAAAAATGGCGGGCAAAGCGCAGAACGCGACCGGCGGCATCAAGGATGCGGTACGAGACGCCACCAAAAAGCACTGAGTCTATCTGAGCTTGGTGGTGGGGCGGCCTTCTCCGTCGATGAAGCCGCCCTCCATCAATTCCGTCACATTGCGGACGAAATGGCTGAGATTGTGAGGGCTTGCGCCGCCCTCCAGCCAATTTTGCTCGAGGAAGGCCAATACCGCCGGTTGGCCCAGTTCGGCCTCCCACAACACGCCCAGCAGCGAGACCAGCGCTTCCTCGCGGTCGCAATCGACGCCGAAAACGCGGCGGTCTGCTTCGCCCAGCGCCTTGTCGCCGCTTTCGGGACCTGCGCCCAATCCGAAATCCGCCAGGTGACGACGCTCCGGCGCGGCGATCTGATAATGGGCGACCTCGTGGATGATCACCGACGGCTCCATGCGAACCGCCACCGCCTGCCCGTCCCAGGTCAGGCCATCCTTGGGGTCCTGGTCGAGAATCCCGAGGCCGAACCGGCGCAGCAGATCGAGGGCCTGCTCATGATGATCGGCGCGCTGCGACAGGCTGATGTCGGTGCCGTCGACGGCCGACAGGCTTTCGCGGATGCGCGCAAGCACCGCCAGCGGCGCCGGCTGGTCTTGCAGGGCATCGGAAAAATCGTCGAGCAGGCGCGGAACCGCCGCAAGGTCTACGGGCGTCAGGATCATCGGCGCCTATAAGCCCGATCTGTTACCAAAACGCAACCTGAGGGAAATAGCGGAGCAAAACGTCTAATGCAGAGTAGGCCCGTCATCGTCACATGGACCAAAGCATGTTCCGCTTGTTTTCGCCCCTTACCGCCTCCGGCCGCTTCGCCCTGATGCTGGCCGTCAACATGATCGCCAGCGGCGTCGCGTCTGCTCAAGAAATGCGGGATCGCGACCATGAGCGCCCCGGCCCGACCCTGGTGTCGCCGGGCAATGGCGCAACGGTCGATCATGATTTCACCGTTCGCATCGGCTTCGCCGGCGGCGGGCCGCGCGGCCCGTCGGAGGGAACCGGCATCAATATGGGTCCGCCGCCCCCGCCGGATGGCGCCCCGCCGCCGCGCGGCGAGCGCGACGAGCGCGGCCCCGCCGAGGGCACCGGCCTTCCCCCGCCCGGCGAGCACCGTCCCCCGCGCGGGCCTCACTTCGTGCTGCTGGTCGATGTCCCCGCCCTCGACGCCGGGACCGCCTTCAAGGCCGACGCCCAGCATATAGCCTTTCCCTCGGGCATCCCGCAGATGACCGTGTCATTGCCGCCGGGCCAGCATCACCTGATATTGCAAACGCTCGACCATGACGGCTCGATCTCCCAGCGCCATCCGCCGGAGACCATCACGGTCACCGTGAAGGGTTAAGCCTTGCCGACTGGTGCGGCCCAATGGGCCAGCCAGTCGAGCACCGCCTGCGGTGTCATCGAGCGGGCATCCTTCAGCGCCACCAGATCCTCGGCATTCAGCAGCTTGCCCTGCGGCGAGACGATCAGGGTGGTGGGCGCAGCCTTGGGCTTGTCCAGGCCGAACCGGGCCGGGATGTCGAGATTGGTGTCGTAGCGGCCGACATTGACCTGCACCACCTCGAAATGCGCGTCGACGAACTTCTTGACCGCGGGAACGTCTAGAATGCCGGCGAACACCCGGCAATCGCCGCACCAATTGCCGCCCAGATCGACGATGACCCGCTTGCCGCTGGCTTTGGCACGCGCCAATGCGGCGTCCACATCGGCCTGGGCATTGGCGTTGACGTCATAGGGCAGCGGCAACGGCTGGGCCAGTTCGACCTGGCCGATCTTCGGCGAAGGAACGTCTGCCAAAGCGAACGACGGCAGGGCGGCGAGGATGGCGAAAAGCGGCAGGACCTTCGGGTGCATGATGATCGACCTCACTATTTTACATATATCTTTTGCTAAATAATTATATTAAACACTACGTTAGTAGAATTGATCATCGCAATTGGTTTTTAAAGGCCGGGCGCCTATATCAGCCGCATGACGACCGAACGTTCCAAGGCCGGCCTGTTCCGGCTGGTATTCTCCTTCTGCTGGACCCATTGGCGTCGCCAGCCGGCGCGCATCGCCACCATGGCCGCGCTGATGCTGATCGCGACCGGCGCCGAGGCCTTCACGCCCGTGCTGTTCGGGCGGTTGATCGACGCCATCGGCGCTGGCGATAAGCCGGGCGCCGTGCATGCGGTGCTGTGGGTGTTGGCGGCCGGCGCCACTTTGGCGGTGTTTCGCTATTTCAATTTCCTGACCCTGATCCGCTCGTCGATCACCATCATGCGCGACATGGTCGACGAGGGTTTCCAGCGCGTTCAGCGTTTCTCGACCGACTGGCACGCCTCGACCTTCTCCGGCTCGACGGTGCGCAACATCACCCGCGGCGTGTGGGGATATGACGTGCTGGCCGACACGCTGGTGCTGGGTTTCCTGCCGGTGGTCATCATGCTGGTCTCGGCGGTCGCGCTGATGACCTGGCATTGGGGGACGATGGGCGCCGTGGTGGCGGCCGGCGTCGTGCTCTACCTAACCCTGGCGGTCGGTATGACGCTGATCTACATCACCCCGATCGCGCGCAGCAGCAACCGTTACGACTCCAAAATGAGCGGTGCGGTGGCCGACGCCATCACCTGCAACGCGGTGGTCAAGTCCTTCGCCGCTGAAGAGCGCGAAGAGCGCCGCCTGGGCGAAATCACCGACAAATGGCGCCGCCTGGTCGCGCGCAGCTGGGGCGCCCATGTGCTGACCGGTTTCGCGCAGAACATCGTCGCGCTGTCGATGCAGGGCGCCATCCTGGGCGTCGGCGTCTGGCTGTGGAGCGAGAACCGCGCTTCGGCCGGCGACATCGCCTATGTGCTGACCACTTTCACCTTGCTGGCCGGTTACCTGCGCGAAGCGGCGAACCATTTTCGCAATCTGCTGCGCTCGGTCAGCGACATGGAGGAGTTGGCCAACATCTCGACCATTCCGCTCGGCGTCGAGGACCGCGCCGGCGCCGAAGGATTGATCGCCAGCGCCGGCCATATCGAGTTCCAGAGCGTCGGCTTCCGCTATCCCGGCAAGGAGCAGCCGCTTTACACCGGCCTGACCCTGGACATCGCGGCCGGCGAAAAGATCGGCCTGGTCGGGCCATCGGGCAGCGGCAAGAGCAGCTTCGTGAAGCTGATCCAGCGCCTTTACGACGTCGATTCCGGTCGGATCCTGATCGACGGCCAGGACATCGCCGGCGTCACCCAGCGCTCCTTGCGCGAAGCGGTGACGGTGGTGCCGCAGGATCCGATCCTGTTCCATCGCTCCCTGGCCGAGAACATCGCCTATGCCAAGCCGGGCGCGACCCACGCCGAGATCGTCGCCGCCGCCAAGCGCGCCAACGCCCACGATTTCATCGCCGCTTTGCCCCAGGGCTACGACACGCTGGTGGGCGAGCGCGGCATCAAGCTGTCGGGCGGTGAACGTCAACGGGTCGCCTTGGCTCGCGCCGTGCTTTCGGACGCCCGCGTACTGATTCTCGACGAGGCGACATCGAGCCTCGACAGCGTGTCCGAGCATCTGCTGCAGCAGGCGGTCGAGGAGGTGACGCGCGGCCGCACCACCATCATCATCGCGCACCGCCTGTCCACCGTGCAGAGCGTCGATCGCATCCTGCTGTTCGACCAGGGCCGCATCGTCGAGGAAGGCGATCACAAGAGCCTGCTCGCCAAGCCTGACGGCCATTACCGCCAGCTGTTCGAGACCCAGGTTCTGGGGCTGGTCGGCGGTGACGAGCTTGCCTTGCCAAGGACGCAGGAGGCCTCTTAAACTTCCCCCCCGATTATTCATGGGGGGGGGAAACATGAAGCTTCGTACCGGATTGGCTGCCGTCGCTCTGCTGGCGGCGGGATCGTCGCAGGCGTCCGTCGAACCGAAAACCGCGATCGACCAGTTCCTGGCGACCAACGTCGTCACCACCGCCAAGCCGCAGGTCATCGAGAAGCGCTGCAAAGCAACGCTGTCGCTGGCCGGCAAGAGCCGCGCCGCGATCGAGAAGCGCACCGGCAAGGCTTCGCTGAAGGGCGATTTCGTGCCCTTCGACGATCTGTCCAACCTGCTGGATTCCACCAGCGGCGAGATGACCACCATCGCCGCCGTCAGTCCGGTCAAGGAAGTGCGCGACGCGGCACAGGACTGCATCAGCAAGGTTTCGGACCTGTCGACCAAGATCAGCCTGTCGCGGCCGATCTATGACCGGCTGGCGGCGATCTCCAAGGACATGCTGCCCCCGCCCGCCGCCCACGCACTCGACCGCGCTTTGCTGCAATTCCGCCTGTCCGGCGTCGACAAGGATGAGGCGACCCGCCAGAAGGTCGAGGCGCTGCAAAAGGACATCACCGATACCGGCCTGGCTTTCGAGCGCAACATCGCCGAAAAGCCCAGCGAGATCGTGCTCGATTCCGCCGACGCGCTGGAGGGATTGCCCAAGGATTACGTCGATTCGCACAAGCCCGGCGAAGACGGCAAGATCCATATCAGCACCAATTATCCCGACGCCTTGCCGCTGCTGAAATTCGCCAAGCGCGCCGAAGTGCGCAAGGCGATGTACATGGCCTTCCAGAACCGCGCCTGGCCGGATAACGAGGATGTGCTGAAGAAGATGCTGGCCAAGCGCTACGAGTTGGCGCAGGTGCTCGGCTACCCGAATTTCTCCGAACTGGTCACCGCCGACAAGATGATCGGCAATGCGACCCACATGAAACAGTTCCTCGACGAGGTCAATCAGGCCGCCAATCCCGCCGCCGAGCGCGACCAGGCCTTGCTGCTGGCCGAGGAAAAGAAGATCGATCCGGCCGCCACCAGCGTCAATGCATGGGACAGTTCATATCTCTCGAACATCATCCAGAAGGAGAAGTTCGACGTCGATGGCAGCGTGGTGCGCCAGTACTTCACCTATGAGAAGACCCGCACCGGCATCTTCCAGCTTCTGCACGATCTGTTCGGCGCCGACATCCGCCCCTGGAAGACCCCCGTGTGGGATCCGTCGGTCACCGCCTGGGAGCTCTATGACCATGGCCGCCTGATCGGCCAGTTCTATCTCGACATGTCGCCCCGCAAGGGCAAGTTCACCCATGCCGAGACCAGCCTGGTCCGCACCGGCATGTCGGGCCGCCAGATTCCCATCGGACTGCTGATCTGCAACTTCCCCGCCGAAGGGCCGATGGAGCATGGCGACGTCACCACCTTCCTGCATGAATTCGGCCATCTGATCCATTTCCTCTATTCCGGCCATCAGGATTACGCCGCCCAGGCGATGCCCAAGGTGCAATGGGATTTCGTCGAGGCGCCGTCGCAGATGCTGGAGGAATGGACCTGGGATTACGACACGCTGCACCGCTTCGCCACCAACGCCGAAGGCCAGACGATCCCGCAGGATCTGGTCGCCAAGATGAATGCCGGCCGTCATTTCGGCGAGGCGGGCAGCTGGAAGCGACAGATCGCCTATGCCGCCATTTCGCTGGCCTATCACGACCGTCCGGCCGATTTCGACCTGACCCAATTGTGGAAGAGCGAATATAACCGCTATTCCCTGACGCCCTATGTCGAGGGAACCCATCCTTACGCCAGCTTCGGCCACCTGAACGGCTATTCGTCGATCTACTACACCTATGTGTGGTCGAAGGCGATCGCGCTGGATTTGTTCACCCGCTTCAAGAGCGCCGGCATCCGCGACCCCAAAACCGCGATGGCCTATCGCACCCGAGTGCTCGACCCGGGCGCGGTGTCCAACGCCGGCGATTTGATCAAGGACTTCCTCGGCCGCGATTTCAGCACCGACGCGCTGAAGAGCGAGCTGCAGGCTAAGTAAAATTTAGATCCACAGATAGACACAGATGAACACAGATAAAAATCACATCTGTGTTCATCTGTGGATAAACCTCTACCCTATCAACTTCTCTAAAGCCGACCCAATCGGCACACCCAATCCGGTGCACGCGTTCCAGTTCGGCCCGGAATCATAGCCGATGGTCGAACCGGTCGGGCGGTTGTTGCCGGCGGTGATTTCCCGCGTGCCCGCCTTCGCCGCGTAGAGCTTGGCCAGGAAGAACCCGACCGGCTTGCCGGCCTTCTGGTTCAGCAAAGCCGTCAGCCCCGCCCATAGCGGCGCCACCGCGCTGGTGCCGCCGACCACGCTGATTTTGCCGTCCGTGACCACGCGATAGCCGCTGCCCGGCGCCGCATTGCCGGCGACGTCGGGCACGCCGCGCCCGACGTGCCCGCCATTCACGCTGGGCGGCAGGACGACCCCGGACTGGAAGCTCGGCACCGGGAACAGATCGCTGATGCCGCCGCCAGTGCCGCCGGTGCCGTCATTCCAGACCTGCTCGGCCGTGATTTTGCCGCCGGAAACCGTGATCTCGGTGCCGCCGCAGCCGATCGCCCAGGGGCTGGAAGCGGGGAAATCGACATGCGCCTTGCCGTCACCCACTCCGTCGGTGGCCAGCGAATCGCCCGAGGCGACGAACACCGTAAGACCGAGGCTGGCGGCGTCCTGCAGGGCGCTGTTCATGGTCTGGACCGATTGGCCGGTCCATTGGCTTTCCGGGCCGCCCCAGCTGATCGAGATGATCGACGGGCTGTGGGCCGAATCATGCGTCGCCGCGGTGATCGAATCGACGAAACCGGCGTCGGTATTGGCGGTGAAATAGACGGCGATCTTGGCCCCCGGCGCCACCCCGCCCGCCACCTGGATGTCGAGCGCCACTTCGCCGTCGGCGTCGTTGCCCGGGCTGGGCGCATTGGCGCCGCCATCGACCGGCACCGCGACGATGGTCGGCGTGGGCAGCTTCATGGCGGCGAAGGCCGCTTTGTTGTCGGCGTCTGTAAAGCCGCCGCCCAATTCGATCAGGGCGATGCACTCGCCCTTGCCGGTGACGTCCTTGGGGAAATCGTAGAAGGCGCCGACCTGGTTGGGTTCATATCCGGCCGCGGCCGCCTGGGCCACGTTGGCCCGCACCAGATGATGCCGCGCCACCGCGCGGGTATCGAGGCCGAGCACCGATTCGACCACCGCCGCCAGATCCGCGGGCAGCGACAAGGTGCCGGCCCGGGCCCGGAACTGATGGCCATCGGCATGCTCGTAATGGGCCAGCCTGGTATGGAAAGCCGCCTCGATCTTGCGGGCCGGGCCGGACAGGCGGACCAGGCGCTTTTCGGGCTCCACCGAGACGATTTCGAGCCCGTTGTCGCGGGCGAAGTCGAGAACCAACTTCACCTCGTCGGCATATTGCGCGCGGCGATGCTCCTGCAGCGCGGCACGGCGCTGATCGACTTGATCCAGGCTGGCCAGGGAGGCCGGGTCGTCCTTGCGCTTGAGATAGAGATTGGCGGTGACGGTCTCGTCGTCGGCGAGATCGGAAAGATAGGCGGCTTGGGTAGGCGGCGCGCGATGGCTGCCCTTCAACTCGACGCTGGAACTGCTGGCCATTTTGGTCACTCCGTTGGGGTCATCCTCGCCCTCGCCTCATCGCAAAGATCGGGGACGGATCGGGCCAAATCAAGGCGGATGATAGTTAGGCGTTGACTTAACTATCAGGATCTGGATAGTTAGGCACATGCTTAACCATCAAGCCCGCATGACCCTGCTGTTCCAGGCCCTGGCCGATCCGACCCGCCGGCAATTCATCGAGAGATTGTCGATGGGTCCGGCCTCGGTGTCGGAACTGGCCCAGCCCACCGGCCTGTCCCTGCCCGCGGTGATGCAGCATCTGCAGATCCTCGAGGCCAGCGGCCTGGTGCGCTCGGAGAAATCCGGCCGCGTCCGCATGTGCCAGATACAGCTCGAAGCCCTGGCTCCGGCGGAACAATGGATCACCGCCCGGCGGGCCAATTGGCAGCATCACTTCGACCGGCTGGATGCCTATCTCGCCGAAACCCAACCCGATGATGAAAAAGGAAGCCCGGAATGACCTCGCCCGCCGCCACCGCCCAAGCGACTCATGGCAGTTTCACGCTCGAACGCCGCTTCGACGCCAAGCCCGCCCGCGTGTTCGCCGCCTTTGCCAACATGGAGGCCCGGGCCCGCTGGTTCGTCGGCCCGCCCGGCTGGGTGGAGACCGAGCGCAGCCTCGATTTCCGCCAAGGCGGCAGCGAGGTCACCGTGGGACGGTGGCCCGACGGCAAACACTCCGATTTCCGCGCCCGTTTCGAGGAGATCGTGCCGGACCAGCGGATCGTCTTCACCTACAACATGTATATCGACGACTGGCACATCTCCGTCTCGCTGAACACCGTCGAGATGTTCGCCGATGGCGATGGTACCAGGATGCTGTTCACCGAGCACGCCACCTTCATCAACGGCTTCGAGGACCCCAACGCCGCCGGCCGCAAGCAAGGCACCGAAGGCCTGCTCGACCGGTTCGCGGCGTTTCTCGCCGCTTAGTGCATGATGACGCTAGTCGTCATCATGCTGCGGCGGGGTAGCCTCCCTCCGGTCCTTTCCAGACGCCGGCCATGTCGGCGCCCGGAACCTTGGGACCGTCGCCCCCGCACCCTCGGGGTGTCCGCTCCGCGTTCCCTTCGGCCCGTTCGCTGCGCTCCTCCGAGCGGGATGAGTCTGTGATAGTGTCTAGGGTCATCCCGCTCTAGCGGCACTCGGCGGGCAGCGCCTGCTCCACCCGCTCGACGAAGGCGTCGAGCGGGACCGGAGCCTGAACATCCACCTTGCCCAGAGGCTTGTCCGCCGCCAACCGCATGTCTTCGAGCGTTTGATAGAAAAAGGCCAGCCTGACCGTCCGCTGCCCCTGCCCGTCGCGCCACAGCTCGAAGGCCAGGGCGCCGCCGGGCGGAGTGTCGTCGGGCTGCCCCGGCAAGCTCCAGGAGACGCCGAGGATTCCGCCCAGATTGGACAAATTGGTGTCGTGCCCGGCGATCAGCTTCAACCTCTCCTCGCCCTGCAAAGCCGAGAGCACGGTGCGCGCCAGCACCGCGCCATTATGGGCGGCGACATAAGGCGTCGCACGGTTCATCGCGGCCGACAGATTATGCAGCGGCATCACCTCGGCGATGGCGCCGGCCGAAGCCCGGCCCCAGCCGACCCGGGCCAACTCCATGCCTTGGCCATATTCCAGCAGCAAGATCTCGGCCAGGGATGCGGCGGTCTTGAGGTCCTGAACCTCTTCACCGGCGGGTGGCTTCAGGATGGCGTTCAGCGCCTGCTTGGCCCGCTCGATCTCGGCTCCACGGCTCTCCAAAGCCTGCGCTGCGCTTACCAAAGCCCGGCGAGAAACATCAGGATCGGGCTTGCACGCCAGCTCCGCACCGTCGAACACCGGGTCGTGCCGTCCTTCCGGCCCATGCTCCGCCGTCAGGCCACACCCTGGAAAGCCGCCGTCGAGAAAGGCTTGGCCGCTGTCGCGAGTCCGCTCGTCGGCGCCATCGGCCCAGACCGAAACACCGGCCGGACAGGCATCGGCGGGCAACAGGCCGAGACCGGCATAATGGCTCTTCAGCCGCGCCGCCATCAGCCGGATGTTCTCGGCGCCATGGGGCGTCAGCATACCGGGCGCCACCGGCCAGTCGGGCCAGGCTTCGGACGAGAAACGGGCATAGGCGGAGGGCGGCTTGGTCGGCGAGCGCACGCCATGGCGCTGGACGATCACCACCCGTTCCAGGGTTTCCCCGCCCTCTGCCGCCAGCACCGGGCCGGCGGCGGACAACAGCATCACGAGACCGAAAACGAAGCGCATTTACCCCTCCCGCCTGTTCAATAGCGGGAATGCCCCAAAGGGAACAAGATTATGGAGAAAAATGTCATCCACTTGAAATAACAGGACATAAACCCACGCTTGTCACGCACTCGCCATTGCTCATCGGGGCGAGGAACGGCATATTAAGCGCCATCCAAAACCAAGAGGATGTCCCATGAAGTCGAAATTCTTCCTCGCCCTCGCGGCCGGCGCCGTGTTCGCCGTGTCGTCGCTCGCTCAGGCGGCCGACGTCGAAGCCGGCAAGACCGTCTTCAACAAGTGCAAGGCCTGTCACGCCGACGTGGCCGGCAAGAACGGCGTTGGTCCGAGCCTGTTCGGCGTCGTCGGCCGTCCGTCCGGCAGCGTCGCCGGCTACAAATATTCGGACCCCATGACCAACGCCAAGCTGACCTGGGACGCCGCCACTCTCGACAAGTGGCTGACCAAGCCGTCCGACGTGGTCAAGGGCACCAAGATGACGTTCCCGGGTCTGCCGAACCAGGCCGACCGCGACAATGTCATCGCCTATCTGGCGACCCTGAAGTAAGCTTGCAGTCCGTTGCGGCGGCGCCGGCAATTGGCCTGCGCCGCCGTTTTCTTGTGATGGACGATCGATGATGGCGCTTTCCCGTTTTGCTGTTGTGGCGTCGGTTCTGGCCCTGGCTTTGCCGGCGACCGCGGACGATCTCAAGAGTGCCATCGACAAGGACTACCCCTCCCTCGAGGCGCTTTACCGCGACCTGCACAGCCATCCCGAATTGTCCGGCCACGAGGTCGAGACCGCCAAACGCCTGGCCAAGGAAGCCCGCGCAGCCGGGTTCGAGGTCACCGAGCATGTCGGCGGCGACGGCGTGGTGGCGGTGCTGAGGAACGGCCCCGGCCCGACCCTGCTGCTGCGCACCGAGCTCGACGCTTTGCCGGTCGAGGAACAGACCGGACTGCCCTTCGCATCCCATGTCCGCACCAAGAACGACAAGGGCGACGATGTGCCGGTCGCCCATGCCTGCGGCCATGACGCCCATATGACCATCTGGACCGGCACCGCGCGGCGCCTCGCCGCCGAACGATCGTCCTGGTCAGGCACGTTGGTGATGATCGCCCAGCCGGCCGAGGAAACCATCGGCGGCGCCAGGAAGATGATCGAAGACGGGCTGTTCACCCGCTTTCCGCGCCCCGACTTCAATCTGTCTCTGCACGACACCGCGGCGATGCCGGCCGGCACCATCGGCTATTTCGCCGGCCCGCTGAAATCCGCGGCGGATTCGGTCGATATCGAGGTCAAGGGCATCGGCGGCCACGGCGCCATCCCGCAATATACCCGCGACCCCATCGTGGTCGCCTCGGCCATCGTCATGGCGCTGCAGACCCTGGTGTCGCGCAACAACGATCCGTTCCACCCGGCGGTGGTGACGGTGGGATCGTTCCATGGCGGCACCAAGCACAACATCATCGCCAGCTCGGTGAAGATGGAGCTGACCGTGCGCAGCATGGACGAGCAGACCCGCGCCATGCTGCTGGACGGCATCAAGCGCATCGCCGAGAACGAGGCGCGCGCCTTCGGCGTACCCGAGGACAAGCTGCCGGTGGTCAAGGTGGTCGAATCGGTGCCGGTCACCTACAACAATCCCGATTTGATCGCCCGCCTGGTGCCGGCCTGGGAAAGCGCCATGGGCAAGGACCGCGTGCTGCTGGGCGCGCCGCTGATGTCGTCCGAGGATTTCTCGGAATATGGCCGGGTCGAGCCGAAAATCCCCTCGGCGCAGATCTGGCTGGGCGGCGTCAACCGCCAGGCCTGGGATGCCGCCTTGGACAAGACCAAGCTGCCCGGCACCCATTCCCCGCAATGGGCACCGGATGCCGAGCCGACCATCAAGACCGGCATCGAAACCCTGGTCACCGCGACGCGGGCGCTGCTGCCGAAGACCTCGTAACGGATCGCGGCCTTTGCGTTCCCTGCCGCGGTTCGCCCTGCTGCCGCTCGTCCTGTCCGCGCCAGCCTTCGCCGTCGAGAACGACGCCGCCGTCGACACCATCACAGTCATCGGCACGACGCCCCTGCCCGGCTCCTTCATCGACGCCGACAAGCTGCCCGGCGCGAACCGCACCCTGTCGTCGCAGGACATCGCGCGCTCGGGCACGCCCAGCGTCACGCGGGCGCTCAACGATCAGCTCGGCAGCGTCAGCCTCAATGACGACCTCGACGATCCGTTCCAGCCCGATATCCTGTTCCGCGGCTTCGAGGCCTCGCCGGTGCTGGGTACACCACAGGGCCTGGCGGTCTATCAGAACGGCGTCCGCATCAACGAGGCCTTCGGCGACACCGTCAATTGGGACCTGTTCCCCGACATCGCGATCAACCGCGTCGACGTGCTGAGCGCCAATCCGGTCTATGGCCTCAACGCCCTGGGCGGCGCGGTGGTGCTGACCATGAAGAACGGCTTCACCTACCAAGGCGGCGAGGCCGAACTTTCCGGCGGATCGTGGGGACAAAGGCAGATCTCGCTGCAATATGGCGCGCAGGATGGCCCGTGGGCCGTCTACGCCGCCGGCCGGGCGCTGGAGGAGGATGGCTGGCGCGATGTCTCGCCCGATTCGCTGCGCCAGTTCTACGGCACGCTCGGCTATCACCAGGGTCCGCTGACCCTCGATTTGTCCTTCACCGGCGCCAATAACCGCCTGGCCGGCCAATCCCCCGCCCCTGTGCAGGAACTGGCGGTCGGCCGTTCGCTGGTCTTCACCAATCCGCAGAGCACCATCAACGAGGTGGAATTCGTCACGCTGAACGGCGGCTATGCGCTCAGCGACATCCTGTCCGTCCAGGCCAATGCCTATTACCGCGAATTCCGCCAATCGGTGGTCAATGGCAACACCACCAATGACACCGCCTGTACCGGTGACGTCCTGGCCGGCTCGCTGTGCCAGTCCGACGGGCTGACGCCGCTGGCCGGGCGCGGCGGCGGCCTGCTGCCCGACATCAGTTCGGGCGGAACCCTGCCGATCGGCGAGAACGATTTCGAGCAGATCCGCTCGGTCAGCGTCGGCGGCTCGCTGCAGATGACCTCGTCGCACCGGTTGTTCGACCATGACAACCATTTCGCCCTGGGCGGCAGCCTCGACAGTGACGGCACCGACTTCCAATCCGGCGCCGAGATCGGCGTGATCGGCCCCGGGCTGCGGGTGGCCCATTCCGGCTTATTCGTCTCGACCCCCGAAGGCACCGGCTGGACCGCGACGCCGGTCAGCCTGTCGGCGACCACGCACTATTACAGCCTGTTCGCTTCGGACACTTTCGATGTCACCGAAGCCCTGTCGATCACCGCCAGCGGCCGCTTCAACTATGCCGAGGTCGATCTCTCCGACCAGATCGGCCGCGCTTTGTCGGGCAACAATCATTACGGCCGCTTCAACCCTGCGGTCGGCTTCACCGACAAGCTGACGGACGGCCTCACCTTCTATGCCGGCTATGCCGAGAACAACCGGGTGCCGACGCCGGGCGAGATCGAATGCTCGGATCCGGCCGCGCCGTGCCTGCTGCCCTCCAGCCTATCGAGCGATCCGCCCACCCTCAAGCAGGTGGTGTCGCACAGCTACGAGGCCGGGTTGCGCGGGAGCTGGAACGCGCTGTCCTGGACCGCCGGGCTGTTCCGCACCGACATCGATGACGACATCTATGGCGTCGCCACCTCGATCAGCACCGGCTATTTCCAGAATATCGGCGGCACCCGCCGCCAGGGCGCCGAGCTCGGACTGCGCTATCGGGCGGACGGCCTGTCGCTGTTCGCCGACTATTCCTATGTCGATGCCAGCTTTCTATCCGACCTGCTGGTGCACTCGCCATCCAACCCGTTGCAGGATGCGAACGGCAACATCCCGGCGACCAAGGGCGATCGCCTGCCCGGCATTCCGCGCCACCGCCTGAAGGCCGGCGCCGATGCCGAAGTGCGGGAAGGATGGATCGTCGGCGGCACGGTCGCTTGGGTCAGCGACAGATACTACCGCGGCGATGAGGCCAATCTGCTGGCGCCGCTGGCCGGCTATGCGCTGGTCAACCTGCATTCCAGCTACGATGTAACCCAATGGATGACCCTGACCCTGCGGATCGACAATGTTTTCAACGCCCGCTACGCCAATTTCGGCGTGCTGGGCGATCCGAGCGGGATCGGCGCGCCTGGCATTCCCGCCAGCGGTTCCTCCATCGATCCCCGCTTCCAGAGCCCAGGAGCGCCGGTCTCGGCCTTCGGCGGGGTGAAGGTCAGGTTTTAGGCCTGTACCAGAAGCGCGGATCGTTCACCGGATCCTCGGCCGAGATCAGCGGGTTGGGCAGGTCGATGATCGTCCGGTGCGCCAGGTCGTATTTCTGGATAACGCCGCCGAACCGGGCGTCGAACATCCGCTCGAGGCTGCCGTCGGCCACCATCGCCAGCAACCCGGCCTTGACCCGTTCGGCGCGGCGTTGCCCGTCCTTGTCGCGCGAGAACCAGAAATAGACCGGCAGGTAGTAATGCAGCAGCAGATGCGGCTCGACGATGACGTCGCTGTCCGGATCCTTGCCGATCGCCGCCATTTCCGATTCGATCTGATGCACGCCCCGGGTCAGCGTCTCGAAGCGATGGGCCTGCATCATCTTGTAGAGTCCGTCGAAGGTGGTGCCGGTGACGACCTTGAGCCCCGCCTTCTGCATGATGGCGGTGTCGACCCAATGACTGACCGAGCCGAAGCTGACTTGGCGCAGATCGGCCAGGCTGTTGATTCCCTTGAAACGGTCGACATCCCCGCGATGGATCAGCAGCAGGCGATAGCCGAGCAACCCGCGCAGCAATGGAATCCGCACCGGCAGCAGGATGTCGTTCCATTCCGGCGCGATGGTCAGCACGACGACATTGACCTGGATGTCTGAACTGGTCGTCGCATGGCGGAACCTCAGCGCCTGGGCGGGATCCGACGAAGTGGTGAGGGTGTAGTCGCCGAAGGTCGGACGGGTCCGCTCCAGCACTTCGGTCAGGACCTCCCAGCCGAAGATGGCATGAGCATCGATATCGGACGCCGAGACGGCGCGCACGAAGCTCCTTGCCTTGTCCGGCTCTTCGGCGTGGCCGATGCCCGGCAGCAACGGAAGGGGTGCGGCCAACGCGGCGCGCATCAAGGCACGCCGCGAGAGTGGTGAAGAGATGCGGAACTCCATGCCCTGCTCCTCTCCCCGGACTAAGGCTGATCCAAGTTACCTCAGATCTGACACATAAAGGCTATCAACGAATGCCTTGTCAGCAAGTTTACCGCCCGCAGTATTGGGCCTGGCGCGCAACACACGGCAAAACTCAACCCCTTGTTCGATCAGGGACGGCTCAGTGCCTTCGCGCCCCAATTCACCGACTTCGGGACCTTTGACGAACAAGGCCATAAAAACGCCTCCTAATTTCCACCAACTATACACGATGAATATTCGGTTCAGAATGGCCTTCGGTGGCAAGGCCTATCCAAGCGAATTGAACTGAATGGCAACCCGGCCTAAAGTATAAATTGTAACAGCCCGGGGAAAACATCCGCCGATGCAGAAAAGCTCGTCGCTCCCGCACCTGATCCTGGCGCTGTTTTGCTGCATGACGCTCCAACCCGCGCAGGCGGAAGTCCCGCTCAGGGTGGTGACCGAGGAATTCCCCCCTTTTCAATATATCGAGGACGGACATCTGACTGGCGTCTGCGTCGAAGTCGTGCAAGCCGTCCTGGCCGAAGCCGGGATCCAGGCCGAGATCACCATGATGCCCTGGGCGCGCGCCCAGAAGACCGCCAAGGAGGAGGAGAACGTCCTGATCTTCTCCCTCGCCCGCACCGAGGCGCGGGAAAAGGATTATAAATGGGTGGGGCAGATCGACGAAGCCCATAACCAGATCTTCGCCACCGCCGGCAGCCCCATCGAAATCAGCCGGTTCGACGATCTGAAGGATCACGTCATGGGCGTGGTCATCGGCGATCTGCGCGAGGATTATTTCGTCGAACGCGGCTTCATCGTCGGCAAGAACCTGCAGGCCGTCCGCAGCCACGCCTCCCTCTATGCGATGCTGGCCGCCAAGCGCCTCGACCTATGGCCGGAAAACGATCTCGCCATGGCCTATATCGTCCGTCAGTCCGGCCGCGATCCGGCCACGGCCGTCAAACCTGTGTGGAACTTGCCGGACGTAACCCCCTATAGCGGCGACTTCATGGCCTTCGGCCTGTCGACGTCGGACAGCGTCGTCGCGCGTCTGAAGGCGGCCCTCGACAGGATCAAGAGCGACGGGCGCTTTGCCGCCATCATGCGGAAATGGGGCGTCGGCGCCTAGACTGTTTTGCGACCTAATTGGGTCGCAAAACAGTCTAAAGTCTTTGTGACGCCTCGCCTCCGGCTCAGCGATTTCGCCGGACGGCCGGCGCGGCGCCAGTCGGCGCCGTGAGCGGTTAGCGATTCTGATGGATCGCAAACCGCTCTAGTCGTGCAGCGCCGCCTGCATGGCTTCGCAGATCCGCAGGGCGCCGACGAAATCGAGCTTGTGGACGGCGGTGCCCAGCTTTTCAAACTCGGCCGGCATCCGGCCTGCGTAAAGGCGATGCAGCGTCTCGAATCCGTCGACCGCCGCCATGTTCGATCCCGCCAGCAAGGAGGACAGGCGCCGCAATTCGGCCCCCAATGCCGGTAGGTCGGCCCCGTCGCCAGCCTCCTCGTCGGGCCAGCGGGCGGCGGTGATTTCGGCGGCGTCCACCGCCTCCCCCACCAGCGAAGCTATGTCGGGCAGCCAAGGCGGCAGGGAATCGACCGGCACTTGTTCGGCGCGGGCCAGCATGGCCGCCAGCGGATCGGCGCCGATCTGCGCCGCGGCGCCCTTCAGGCTATGCAGCAACAGCTCGACCTCGCGCTCGTCGCCGGCACCGGCGGCCAACCCAACGCGATCGAGAAGCCGCGGCGCTTCCACGACGAAACTCTGCAGCGCCCGCCGATAGATGCCGGTGTCGTCGCAGAACCTGGCCAGCGAGCCTTCGACGTCCAACGCGCCGCCCGCCAGCGGTGCCCGGATCACCGGGATTTCGCCGGTCAGAGCCGACCGGCCGTTGATCCCGACATGGCGGCCGATCACATCGACCAGATTGGCCAGGTCGAACGGCTTGGCGACATGGTCGTTCATGCCGGAATCGAGTGCCGCCTGCCGGTCGGCCGCCATGGCGTTGGCGGTCATGGCGATTACCGGCAGATCCGTCAGCCCCAGGGTCGCGCGAAGCTCGCGCGTCGCTTCGTAGCCGTCGATATCGGGCATCTGCACATCCATCAGCACGGCGTCGAAAGATTGCGGCCCAAGTCCAAGCAAGTCGAGCGCCCGGCGGCCGCCATCGGCGACGGTCACCTCGGCCCCGGCGCTCTGCAGCAATTCGCGCGCGACCTGCTGGTTGGTAGGATTATCCTCGACCAGCAGCAGGCGAACCCCGGTCAACCTGCTGCTCTGCCCCTCGCCGATGCGCGGCCGTCTGGCCGCATCGCCGCCGACGCGGGCCTCGGCCACCGCATCGAACAGCATCGACGCGGTGATCGGCTTGACGAGGAAATTGTCGAGCAGCGCCGGATATTCGGCGCGGCGCAGTTCCATCGCTTCGCGGTCGAAGGCCGTCACCATCACGATCAGCGGCGAACCTCCGCCGACGAACAGATCCTTGATGCGCTGCGCCGTCTCCCACCCGTCCATTTGCGGCATGCGCCAATCCAGCAGCACGACGTCGAAAAACTCCTGGCGCTGTGCCTTCTCCGCGACGATCGCCAGCGCTTCGCCACCGCCGGAGGCCTCGACCGCGGTCCAGCCGAACGAGCGCACCATGCTGGACAGCACCTGGCGGGCCGAATCATTGTCATCGACCACCAGCGCCGACAGCCCCTTCAGCTTGTCGGCGGCGGGACCGGCCGCACTGCGCGCCTGCGACGCCTCGAACGGGAAGGTGAAGCGGAAGGTGCTGCCCACGCCGAATTCGCTCTCGACCGACAGGGTTCCGCCCATCAGCGCGACCAGCCGCTGGCTGATGGCCAGCCCCAGCCCCGAACCGCCGTAGCGGCGGGCCGTCGAATGCTCGGCCTGGCTGAAGCCCTCGAAAATGGTCGCGAGCTTGTCGGCCGGAATGCCGATGCCGGTGTCGCGCACCGAGATCTCCACCTCCGGCTGTCCCGCGGCGCCGGCGGCTAGCCGGGCGGACAGGATCACCTCGCCGCGCTCGGTGAACTTCACCGCATTGCCGCCGAGATTGATCAGGACCTGCTGCAGGCGCAGCACGTCGCCGATGATCCAGCGCGGCATGTCCTGATCGACGTCGAACAGGATCTCGACATCCTTGCCGCCGACATTGGCCGACAGGATCACCCCGACCTCGCGCAGCAGCTGGTCGAGGTCGAAGGGTTGCAAATCGAGTTCCAGCTTGCCGGCTTCGACCTTCGAGAAATCGAGGATGTCGTTAAGGATGCCCAGCAAGGTGCGCGCCGCCGCATCGATCTTGTCGACATAGTCGGTCTGGCGGGCGTCCAGCCCGGTCTGGCGGAACAATTGCGCCATGCCGAGGATGGCATTCATCGGCGTGCGGATCTCGTGACTCATATTGGCCAGGAACGTGGACTTGGCCGAGTTCGCCGCCTCGGCCTTTTCCTTGGCGGCCGACAGCTCGGCTATCATCCGCTCCTCGCTATAGACCGTCGAGAACGCGCCGGTGGTCAGGAAGGCGCGCACCACGCCATAGCTCAGCAGGAAGAAGCCGCCGGCGAAGATGACGTGCGCCAGCCACCATTGGTGGTTCCAGACCTTGGCGTTGACGAAGGAAAAGGAGGATTGGGCGAAGAACACGGTGGAGATGAAATAAAGCCGCATCAGGGGTGCGGCGATGCGCCGGGCCAGCATGCTGGCGGCGCACAGGGCCGACATGACCAAAGCCCCCCACTCCATCGACAGGCGCACCCAGGGCGCGCCGGCGATCGGCGAATAGGCCAGGACCGCGACGGCGAAGTCGATCACCACATAGACCGAGATCCAGCCCAGCCAGAAGATGTTGCTCCGGCGGATCCGTTCCCGGTGCGCTTCGCGGCCATAGACCCAGATCGCCACCAGCAGGCAGCCGGCCATCACGAAACGCGAGGCCGGGCCGTAGAGGATGAACAGCCAGATATTCTCGTGCGCCAGCGGCGTGAAGAATCCGTGCGGGGCATAGATCAGGGTGAAGCCTAGGAAACCGACGGTCAGCCAGCGCAGGAACGGCTCGCCGGAATCGCGGTAACAGCGCCATGAAACATAGCTGATGAACAGCCCTTCCAGCGTCGCGACGGCGATCGCGAAGACGTGGAAGCCATGGTTCATGAAGAGAATCTTGGGATCCTGGAACTGATCCAGGTAAAGGATCGCCGCCATCGGCATCAATGCGAATAGGGCGATCAGGGCAAGCGCGTAGAGGCGCGTTACACCTTTGGTTTGACGCCCTAGTATTTCTGCCGCGCTCATCCAATATCCCAGTGCGCAAACGGTCAATCCCGACAGCAAGATTAACGCAAAAGCATCGCCCGGCAAAGGAGCCGACCTAATGTCCGATCTCTCGCAGTTTCCCGTCAACCGGCGCTGGCCCGCCGCCGATCCCCGGCTGTTGCAGCTCTATTCGCTGCCGACGCCCAACGGCGTGAAAGTGTCGATCATGCTCGAGGAGGTGGGACTGCCCTACGAGCCCCATGCGATCGACATCGGCAAGAATGAGAGCTGGACGCCCGAATATCTGTCGCTGAACCCCAACGGCAAGATCCCCGCCATCATCGATCCCGACGGCCCCGGCGGCAAACCGCTGGCTTTGTTCGAGTCGGGCGCGATCCTGCTCTATCTGGCTGAGAAGACCGGAAAATTGCTGCCTGCCGATCCGGCTTTGCGGTACGAAACCCTGCAGTGGGTGTTCTTCCAGATGGGGGCGATCGGACCGATGTTCGGCCAGCTCGGCTATTTCCACAAATTCGCCGGCAAGGAGATCGAGGACAAACGCCCGCTGGAACGCTATCGCGCCGAATCGGAAAGGCTGCTGGGCGTACTGGAACAGCGCCTGGCCGACCGCACCTGGATCATGGGCGACGACTACACCATCGCCGACGTCTCGATGCTCGGCTGGGTGCGCAATCTGGTCGGTTTCTATGGCGCCGGCGAGCTGGTCCATTATGAAAAACTGAAGCATGTGCCGGCCTGGCTCGAACGCGGCCTCGCCCGCCCCGCCGTGCAGCGCGGCCTGCAGATCCCCGCACGCCCGGCCTGATAAAAAAAGGGCGACAAATCCCGCTCCGATCTGTCGCCCCAAGGGGGGAGAGACGCTTTTGCGCTACATCACCATTTGGCGGTGAAGCTCATATAGATGACGCGGCCGAGCACGTCGTACATGGTGAAGGTGTTGCCGTTGCTGCCGCCATTCGACGCCTGCACGGCGTAGGCCTGGTTGAGCATCGGCGGATCCTTGTCCATCAAATTGTTGACGCCGGCGCGGAACGTGTACTTGTCCCACAGCTTGTAGCTGGCCGACAGGTCGACATAGCTGTACGCGTTGATCGTGCTGTCCAAGCCGCCGCAATTGGTGATGCCGCAATTCGCGGTCGAGTTGCCGTAGCCCGGATTGCTCGGATCGTTGCCGTCCAGCTTGGTGCCGCCGATATAGCGCCAATTGACCGAGAAGTCCGCATTCCACGGAGTGATCCAGGTCAGACGGGCCTGATGGCGCCAGTTCGGCTGCGGATTGCCGCAGGTGGTGCCGAACAGGCCGGCGCAGTTATACGCCTTCGTCAAATCGAGGAACTGGGTCTCCGCCTGCAGGGCGTAGGTGCCCGTCAGATGGAAGCTCAGGGCGCCGAAATCGTCGGCGATGCCCAGGCCCAGATCCGCGATCTTCCTGGTGTAACCCACATCGATGTCGATACCGGTGTTGTGGATCGAGTCGAGGTTCTGGTTGGTCTCGATCACGCGGCCGTTGCCCACCAGCGAGCCGGTGCCCGGATCGCGCTGGATGAACTGGCAGTAGAAGCTTTGGCCGGCATAGCAGCCATTGACGATTTCCGAGCCCTGCAGCGTGTTGATGAAGTTCGAGACCTTGACGTCCCAGTAGTCGATCGAGGCGTTGAAGCCCGGCAGGAACGTCGGGGTGACGTTGACGCCCCAGGTCCAGGTATCGGCCTCTTCCGGCTTCAGGGCCGTGTTGCCGCCGGTGTAGTTGTTGCACTGGCTGGCCG